>SKEE01001971.1_pt1 | contig 15061 bp, 10 predicted proteins | sample 4826661 | NCBI WGS metagenome assembly SKEE01 (sample SAMN11008817, study PRJNA524170) | human gut metagenome | biome: Human fecal sample; material: Feces; isolation source: fecal sample from pouch patient p20 | host: Homo sapiens | place: Israel: Tel-Aviv | collected 2016-11-14
ACAACTGACTAACCTCTTCGAATGTCAATCCTGTAATTTCCATAATATCTTCTGTAGAGAATCCTTTTTCTTTCATTCTCCGGGCATTTCGAAGAACACCTTCTTTAATGCCCTCTTCATGACCTTCCGCACGACCTTCTTCGCGACCCTCCATACGCCCTTCCATACGCCCTTCTATCTTTCCTTCCAACTTGGCAGAATCAAGAACATCATTCTGAATCATTAAAGCGCTGAGATGTTCATCGTAGGCATGACGTTCCTGAGGGGTCATTGAATAATATTTCAATTTTTCACGTGCCTCCCCCAATCCGGGAGCTGTCGTGTCAGGACGGATAATACCCGTCTTCAAATATTCTATCCATTCCTCAAGGGGAGTCATGGCCACCTTATTAAACTCATTCACACGGATAAGGAAATACTCAGGATAAATTTCGGAAGGCATACGAGGCACAATAGCATCCTTTTCCCGGGTGCTGACCTGCAAGAAATCTCCCGTATGCACCCCTTTAAATATATTCTGCCCATGATAAAGATAATCAGTTCCATAACCGATATCGAAATAAAGGATACTAATGGAATATATCTTTTTAACTTTATAATAAGTTTCACCCAATGAGATATGCTCCGTAATGGCCTTGGCTACTCCATACAGGATACGCTCCAAATAATACAGTTCACGGGTATTTTGGATCTCGATGATAACAATCTCATTTTTACTATTAAGAGCCTTGATATCAACCCGGTTGAACTTATCCTCCTCCGTTTGCTGATTACCCTCGCTTTCCAGAATCTCCACTATATGGATATCATCACCTATCAGCACCGTAAGGAACCCTTCGAGCACACCAAAATTGGCTTTATGACGCAACAGGCGTTTGACTGCCCAATCAAAACGGATATATCTATCTTGTAATTCCATAAGAATATAATTTATTCATTTTCCTGCTACAAAGTTACTACAAAAAAGTGAAATGCGGAAAGATATAGTGATAGAATTGAGTTACAAGGGTTTTAGTTGAAGTGGCGATAATTCGTGAAGCCATTACAATCCCTGCCGAAGCCAAATCCTGACGCCGCAACGTTACTTGTTCGTAACCATGCCCGAAAATGCGACAAACGGGCACGGAGGGCGAAACAAGACACTAAGGAATAGTGAGTTACCGACAACTCACGCGAAAAATCCGGTTACGGAAAAAGATTGCGCCGTTCCTCTCCGTTTTGCGTACCGACACCGGACTCTTCACCAACTAATTTTGAAACCAAAAAATTAAGGACAATGAAGAGTACATTTTCAGTAATCTACTACCTCAAGCGTCAGGTAGTGAAAAAGGACGGGACAGTTCCCGTCATGGGACGCATCACAGTTGACGGCAGCCAAACGCAGTTCAGCTGCAAGCTGACTGTCGATCCGAAATTGTGGGACACCAAAGGTGGACGTGTCACGGGCAGAAGCACGGCGGCACTCGAAACGAACCGTATGCTTGACAAGATGCGGGTACGCATCAACAGGCACTATCAGGAAATCATGGAGCGTGATAATTTCGTCACAGCGGAGAAAGTCAAGAACGCATTTCTTGGACTGGAACACCGCCATCATACACTTATGCAGGTGTTCCGCCAGCACAACGAGGACTACGAGAAACAGGTGGAGGCAGGCATGAAAGCCAAAGGCACGCTGTTGAAGTACCGCACCGTTTACAAGCACCTGCAAGAGTTCCTCGACATCCGCTACCATGTGAAGGACATCGCCCTGAAAGAGCTTACCCCGGCTTTCATCTCCGATTTCGAGATGTTCCTGCGCACGGACAAGCACTGCTGCACCAATACCGTGTGGCTGTATGTCTGCCCGCTACGGACGATGGTTTTCATCGCCATCAACAACGAGTGGCTGACACGCGACCCGTTCCGCGAGTATGAAATCAAGAAGGAGGAAACGACACGCAGTTTCCTGACCAAAGAGGAAATACGCCTGCTGATGGACGGGAAACTGAAAAACGCCAAACAAGAACTGTACCGTGACCTCTACCTGTTCTGCGCCTTCACCGGGTTATCGTTTTCGGATATGCGCAGCCTCACAGAAGAGAATATCCGCACCTACTTCGACGAACACGAGTGGATAAACATCAACCGCCAGAAAACGGGCGTGGTGTCCAACATCCGCCTGCTCGACATCGCCAACCGCATAATCGGCAAATACCGGGGGCTGTGCGAGGACGGCAGGATATTCCCCGTACCGCATTATAACACGTGCCTTGCCGGTATCCGTGCCGTCGCCAAGCGTTGCGGCATCACCAAGCATATCACGTGGCATCAGAGCCGCCACACGGCAGCCACGACGGTATTCCTCTCCAACGGCGTACCCATCGAAACCGTCAGTTCCATGCTCGGACACAAGAGCATAAAGACGACGCAGATTTACGCTAAGATAACGAAAGAGAAACTCAATCAGGACATGGAGAACCTTGTGGCAAGATTGAGCGGCATTGAGGAATTTGCAGGTTGCACCATCTAAAAAAGAGGAGCCATGAAACGTGACATAATCATCATAGATAACAAGGCGGTCAGCGTAACCGGTAACGACGTATGGATGGCCGCCACCGAAATCGCCGGACTGTTCCATACGACCGTCCCGGCAGTGAACGCCGCCATCAAAGCTGTCCGCAAGTCGGACGTGCTGAACGACTACAAGGTATGCCGTTACATGCAACTTGAAAACGGGCTGTACGCGGACGTGTACGCGCTTGAAATCATCATACCCGTCGCCTTCCGGCTGAACACCTACAACACCCACCTGTTTCGCACATGGCTGGTGGGAAAGGCACTCTCACAAGAGAAACGGCAGGCATACGTGATGTTCATACAGAACGGAAAAACTGGGTATTGCTGATTGCGCATACCCCATAAGACAAGAAACGGGCAGCACCACAAAAGGTGTCGCCCGTTTCCTTTTTCATGCCAGCGTCACTCCAGCGGCTTGCGGTAGTTCGCTTCCAGTACCTCGCGCAACCCCGTTTCCGGGTAAAGCACCTTCCCTCCCAAAAGTATGAAGGGCAACACGCGGTTGTTGCGGTATTCCTGCAAGGTGCGTCGGCTTACACGGAGCAGTTCCGCCACCTCGCCGTCCGTCAGGTAACGCTCCCCGTCCAGCGGAGGACGGTAATTCTCCAGAAATGCGGACAGCCATTTTGAGCCTTTGCGCATATCCTGCATCACAGAGGCTATCGGCTCGTCTTCCATCGTAAAAACATCGTTGTTCTCGTTTATCATAACTTCGGATTCAGTGGGTAAATAAATCAAATCATCTGCCGTGCGGATAGAGTGTACCGATAAGCGGTATCAACCGCTTTACCTCCTCCGGCTTGTAATAAAACCTGCGGTTTATCTGCGAGTAGCCGATAAGCCGCCTGTCACGCAGCGTCTGCAACGTACGCGGGCTTATTCTCAACTGCCCGCAGACCTCCTCGCCCGTGAGCCATCTTTCCATGCGCCCCGTGTCGCTTTTGCGCCTCAGTGCGGCGACCTTCTCCGAGAGTGCGCCGAATGTCGCCACCATCATCTCGAAAGTCTTTTTCTCAATTGATACTATTTCCATATTCATGCAATTATCGGTTTGCCCGCAAAGGTAACGATACACTCCCGGACACGTGCCGTTTTCCACTGAAAGGCTGCCTGTTGCGCCGTTTGACCGGGTTACGGAGCCATCTTCCGTAAAAATCTTACGTGAGTCACGTAGTGAGTTGTTAAAGCCCCTTTTGTTTATTGCCGAATTTTGCCGCAGATACAAAAAGAAAGGACTGAATATGAAAGTGATAACAATGGAAAGTTCCGTCTTCCGGTCATTGACGGAACAGATAGCGGAGATTGCGGCACACGTCCGTGCCGTCTCCGGTGACAAGAGAGCGGCATCGCCCGACAGGTTGCTCACCACACGCGAGGCGGCGCACCTGCTTAACGTGAGTACCCGCACCCTCCAGCGTATGCGCAGCGAGCAACGCATCGGCTATGTCGTGCTTCGCGGCAAATGCCGCTACCGGCAGTCGGAAATCGACCGCCTGCTTGATGAGAGTACCGTCAACGAGGACGCGGCGACACCGCAGGAACTGAAACGCAACCACACGTTGCGCACGGGCGGCAACCCCAAAGGAAGGAGGACATAGGTCATGGAACTGCTCACACGAAACAACTTCGAAGGCTGGATGCAGAAGTTGATGGAACGGCTCGACCGTCAGGACGAACTGCTGCTGGCGATGAAGGCTGAGGGGAAACAGCCTACTATCACGGAAAGCATCCGCCTTTTCGACAATCAGGACTTGTGCATGCTGCTTCAGATAAGCAAGCGCACCCTGCAACGCTACCGCAGTGTCGGCGCATTGCCCTACAAGACACTGGGCAAGAAAACCTATTACAGCGAGGAGGACGTGCTGACATTCCTTTCCAACCATATCAAGGACTTCAAAAAGGAAGATATAGCCTTCTACAAGGCTCGTATCCATAATTTCTTTCATAAATAACCCATTAAAACATTTTTCAGATGGCAAAGAAAAAAGACGAAAAGGACGTGCTGGTGGTCCGTGACGAGAAGACGGGCGAGATCAGCGTGGTTGCCGGGCTGAACGCGGACGGCACACCCAAGCGCACCCCCGCGAAAGCGGAAAACGCGCAGAGTTTCCTGCAATTCGACCGACACGGCGACGTGCTGGACAACTTCTTCAAGAACTTCTTCCGGCAGTGCAAGGAACCCAGCCGCTTCGGTTTTTACCGCATCGCGGCAGACCAAGCCGAAAATCTCTTGGAGGTGATGAAGCAACTGCTGAAAGACCCCGAAGCGAACAAGGAGCTGCTTGCCCCTCACAAGGTGGACACCTCCGACTACGAGAAAAAGGTGCAGGAAGAACTGGCAACCGAAAAACAAGAACCTCAAAAACAGGAAAACATGGAGCAACAAAAAGAACAACAGGAAGATCCCGAACAGACGCAGGGCAAACGGGGCTACCAGCCCATCGACGAGAGCAAAATCAACTGGCAGGAGCTGGAGGACAGATGGGGCGTGAAGCGTGACGACCTTGAAAAGTCCGGCGACCTTACGAAGATGCTCCACTACGGCAAGTCCGACTTGGTGAAGGTCAAGCCCACCTTCGGCGGCGAAGCATTCGAGCTGGACGCCCGCCTTTCCTTCAAGAAGGACGGCGAGGGAAACATCAGCCTCGTGCCGCACTTCATCCGCAAGGAGCAGAAACTGGATGAATACAAGGAACACAAATTCTCCGACGACGACCGGAAGAACCTGCGCGAGACGGGCAACCTCGGCAGGGTCGTGGACATCGTGGAGAAGGAAACGGGCGAGATTATCCCCTCCTACATCAGCATCGACCGCAAGACGAATGAGATCACGGACATTCCGGCGAGCAAGGTACGCATCCCGGAGCGCATCGGCAAGACGGAAATCACCAAGCAGGAGCAGGATATGCTCCGCGCCGGACTGCCCGTGCGCGACAAGCTCATCGAGCGCAACGACGGCAGGAAGTTCGTCACCACTCTGCAAGTGAACGTGGAGCAGCGCGGCGTGGAGTTCGTGCCGGGAACCGGAAGGTCGCCCCGTACCGTACAGACGCAGGAAACCAAAGGCGACACGTCGAAAAGTCAGGCGCAAGGCGGGGAAAATGCCACACAGACCAAGAAGGAGCAACGCCGCAACACGTGGACGAACGAGGACGGCAGCATCCGCCCCATCAGCAAATGGAGCGACGTGAACTTCACCGAACAGCAGAAAGCCGACTATGTGGCGGGCAAAGCCGTGAAACTGGAGAACGTGACCGACAAGCAGGGCTTCCATGCCACGATGTATATCAAGTTCAACCCGGAGAAGGGTCGCCCGTACCGCTACGAAACAAATCCCGACATCGGGCAGCAGGTCGCCCCGTCCAACGAGAGCCGCACGCAGGTGGCGGTGAACAACGAGGGCAAGACCAACGAGGCGACAAAGAACCTGAAAGAGCCTTTGCAGAAAGGTCAGACCACTCCGAAGGACGCCCGCCAGCAACAGCAGCAGGACAAGCCGCAGAAGAAAACGGGCAAGGGCATGAAAGTATAGACCGATGTCCGCCACTGAATCCAAAATAAAATCCAAAGTATCAACAAAAAAGAAGAAGACATGAAGACAATCATTGCAGAAAAGCCCTCCGTGGCACGTGAAATCGCCCGCATCGTGGGCGCGACAAAGAGAGAGGAAGGATATTTCGAGGGAGGCGGCTATGCCGTGACATGGGCATTCGGACACCTTGTCCAGCTCGCCATGCCCGATGGCTACGGCGTGCGCGGTTTCGTCCGTGACAACCTCCCGATTATCCCCGACACCTTCACGCTCGTCCCCCGTCAGGTCAGGACGGAGAAAGGCTACAAGCCCGATAGCGGCGTGGTGTCGCAGATAAAAACAATCAAAAGGCTGTTCGGCACCAGCGAACAAATCATCGTGGCGACCGATGCCGGACGCGAGGGTGAACTTATCTTCCGCTACCTCTACCACTACACGGGCAGTACCACTCCTTTCGTGCGCCTGTGGATAAGCTCGCTCACCGACAAGGCTATCCGCGAGGGATTGCGCAACCTCGAAGACGGCGGCAAGTATGACAACCTATACCTCGCCGCCAAAGCGCGAAGCGAATCCGACTGGCTCGTGGGCATCAACGGCACGCAGGCACTCTCCATCGCCGCCGGACACGGCACGTATTCCGTCGGACGGGTGCAGACACCAACGTTGGCTATGGTGTGTGAACGCTACTGGGAGAACCGCCGTTTCACGCCCGAAGCCTTCTGGCAGCTCCATATCGCAACGGACGGTTGCGACGGCAAGGTCGTGAAATTCTCATCCTCTGAAAAATGGAAGTCGAAAGAACCGGCAACGGAGCTATATAATAAGGTAAAGGCGACAGGCTTCGCAACGGTAACGAAAGCCGAGCGCAAGGAGAAAACGGAGGATACCCCGTTGCTGTACGACCTGACCACGCTCCAGAAAGAAGCCAACGCCAAGCACGGCTTCACGGCGGAACAGACGCTTGAAATCGCGCAGAAGCTCTACGAGAAGAAGTTGATAACCTATCCGAGAACGGGAAGCCGCTACATCCCCGAAGACGTGTTCGCTGAAATCCCCAAGCTGCTCGCCTTTATCGGCACGCAGCCCGAATGGAAAGACAAGGTGCGGGCAAAAGCCATCCCGACACGCCGCAGCGTGGATGACGGCAAGGTAACAGACCACCATGCCCTGCTCGTCACGGGAGAGAAACCGCTCTTCCTCTCCAAAGAGGACAGCACCATTTATCAGATGATTGCCGGACGCATGATAGAGGCATTCTCCGAAAAATGCGTCAAGGACGTGACTGCTGTCATGGCGGAATGTGCCGGAGTGGAGTTTACCGTGAAAGGCAGCGTCATCAGGCAAGCCGGATGGCGTGCCGTCTATGGCGAGGAAAACAAGGATGAAACCACTATCCCCGGCTGGCAGGAAGGCGACACGCTGACACTGAAAGCCTCTTCCATCACAGAAGGGAAGACCAAGCCCAAGCCGCTACATACCGAAGCCACCCTGCTGTCCGCAATGGAAACGGCGGGCAAGGAAATCGAGGATGACGCACTGCGGCAGGCGATGAAGGACTGCGGCATCGGTACTCCCGCCACACGCGCCTCCATCATCGAAACGCTCTTCAAGCGCGGTTACATGGAACGCTGCAAGAAATTGCTTGTCCCCACCGAAAAGGGGCTTGCACTCAATTCCGTGGTGAAGACGATGCGCATCGCCGATGTCGCCATGACAGGCGAATGGGAGAAGGAACTGGCACGCATCGAGCGTGGGGAGCTGTCCGCCGATACCTTCCGCAAAAAGATAGAGGCGTACACGCGGGAGATTACCTCCGAACTGCTCTCATGCGACAAACTCTTCGGCAGCCGCGATTCCGGTTGCGCGTGTCCCAAGTGCGGCACGGGCAGGATGCGGTTCTACGGCAAGGTGGTACGCTGCGACAACACGGAGTGCGGGCTTCCCGTGTTCCGGCTGAAAGCGGGACGCACCCTGTCCGACGATGAAATAAAAGACCTGCTCACTGACGGGCACACCAAGCTGCTCAAAGGCTTCAAGAGCAAGCAGGGCAAGAACTTCGATGCCATAGTCGCCTTTGACGGGGATTATAACACGACGTTCGTGTTCCCGGAAAAGAAATGCAAGTCTTCCTATCCGAAAAAAAGGAAATAATCACTAACTTTTGATAAGTTAGGCTGCATCTCAACAATAGAAACAAACAAGTTTTTTTCGTATTGTCTTCGATTTGCACTAACTTTGCCACTTGTTCAGAGTAATGAATTGTTCTTCAATACCGGATTACACTCATACTTTGGATTTAGTGGTGGCACTCGGAGGGATACCGAGTGCCTTTTTCTTCCTTTTTTCAACCGATTATCCCGTTAAATATCAATCCACTAAACTCCAAAGTAATGAACAACAAGAAGAAAAACGAGGGTCAGGCCGACTTTTCCTATTACGGTCTGTACCTGCTGGACTATCTCCGCACGAACAAGTTTGAACAGGCTGATGACACTGCTTTCATACGGGAACGCGCCGACCGTGCCGCCGAAACGTATGAAAAGGCTCGGCTCGAAGGCTATCCCGCCGACGGTGCGCAGGAACTGGCTATGGACACGCTGCTGCGCGGGCTGCGTTATTCCCGTTACGACATCCTCCGCGAAGTCGTGGAGAACGAGTTTTCCGATGAAGTGCCGGAAGAGAAGCGTGAAGCCTTTATCCATAAACTCCTGCCGCTTGTCGGCAACGTGTTCTCCGTCTATGACCTCTCGGACGACAACTTCGCCCTGTCTTCCGATTACGACCTGCTCTACACGGAGCTGACGGGGGCAACCGTCCTTTACTTAGACGAATATGGCGTTTAACCGCAAACAGAAACTGCGGGACAACATCGAGGCGATACGGACGGCATTCATCCTTGACAGGGAACAGAGAACGGCGACAACCGAAGAGCGTGCCATACTCCAAAGGTACTGCGGTTTCGGCGGTCTGAAATGTATCCTCAACCCTGCGAAGGAACTGACGGATGCCGTCCGGTGGGCGAAATCCGACCTCGAACTGTTCGCCCCGACGGTGGAGCTGCACAGGCTTATCCGTGAGAACAGCAATGACGAAACGGAGTACAAGCGGTTTGTGGATTCGCTGAAAGCGTCCGTGCTGACCGCTTTCTACACCCCCAAAGAGATAACCGACACCCTTGCGGACGTGCTGGCGGATTACAGCGTCCGTCCCACCCGTATGCTCGAACCGTCGGCAGGTGTCGGCGTGTTCGTGGATTCCGTGCTACGGCACAGCCCCGGTGCGGACGTGATGGCTTTCGAGAAGGATCTGCTCACGGGTACAATCCTGCGGCATCTCTATCCCGACAAGAAAACGCGCACCTGCGGTTTTGAGAAAATCGAAAGACCGTTCAACAATTATTTCGACTTGGCGATGTCCAACATTCCGTTCGGTGACATTGCCGTGTTCGACGCGGAATTTGAAAAGAGTGGGTCCTTCGGCAGACGATCGGCACAGAAAGCCATCCACAACTATTTCTTTCTCAAAGGACTGGATGCCGTGCGTAACGGCGGTATCGTGGCGTTCATCACCTCGCAAGGGGTATTGAACAGCAGCAAGACCTCCGTGCGTAACGAGCTGTTCAGTCAGGCTAATCTGGTATCTGCGATACGCCTGCCCAACAACCTGTTCACGGACAACGCGGGGACAGAAGTGGGCAGTGACCTGATTGTCCTGCAAAAGAACCTCAGCAAGAAGGAAATGTCGCAGGACGAGCGGCTGATGACCGTGATACAGACGGACACGAAAACCGACCTGACCGACAACGCCTATTTCATCCACCACCCGGAACGCATCGTGCATACGACGGCGAAACTTGACACAGACCCCTACGGGAAACCCGCTATGGTCTATCTGCACGAGGGCAAGACCGCAGGCATAGCCGGGGACTTGCGCCGTATGCTTGACGAGGATTTCCATTACAGGCTCGCCATGCGCCTGTATTCGGGAACAATCCGGCAGGCGGGAACGGAAGAGAGGGTTGCCGTACAAAAGGAAATGGAGCGTCCTGCCATAAAATTGGAAACGGTACCTCCGGCACAAGCGGTGGAAACTCCGACGGAGAAACCGCAATCCGCAGAGGAAAAGCCGGAGATAGAACCTCGTCCGAAATATTCCGCCGGAGTGCAGCTCACGTTGCTCGACCTCTGGGGCATGACGGAAGAGGTCAGCCAGCCTAAAACCGCCAAAAAGAAAAAAACGGCGAAAAAGGAAAGCCCGGCAAGGCGCGTTACGCCCAAGTCGCAGGTGCAGACCACACAGAATGTTACGGCTGTGCCGACGGCTTCCACCCCTAAGAATGTTACGGAAAACAAAGAGGCGAAAGCGGACAGTGCCGCCAAGCCTGCCGACCCGGACGACATCTATGCAAAGCTGGACTGGGAAACCAATCCTCCCATCAACGGCTTCTACGAGATGATGATGGGACTCACGCCGGAGCGCAGGAAGGAACTTCGGGAGCTGGCAAGGCAGCATAATGAGAAACAGGAAAACAGAACGGTTGCGACGGTCACGCCGGAAGTACCACGTGAACACCCCCGGCAGGAGAAAACACAGCCGGAGGTTGCCGCCACACCTGCCGCTACCGCTGCTCCACCGGAAGCGGTGGCGACTTCCCTTTTTCCCGACATCGAACCGGAAAAGCCGAAGGAGGAAGTCGTGGACCTTACGCCGCGTGCCTACCACCGCACGCCGGAGATGCACCTGCGCGAAGGGTCGTTAGTGACAGATTGGGGACGTCATAACATCGGCTATCTGAAGGACATCACACCATACGGGGCTACATTCCAGCCGCTCGACCTGAAAGGCTACCAGAAGGAGAAGGCGTTACAGTATGTTTTACTCCGTGACGCCTACGAGCGGCTGTACCGCTATGAATCGAACCTGCACGAAGCAAATGTCCAGTGGCGTGAGCATCTGAACACCTGTTACGATGAGTTCGTCATGCGTTACGGCAACCTCAACGCCAAGCAGAACGTGAAGCTGGTGATGATGGACGCGGGCGGGCGTGACATCCTTTCGCTGGAACGGGTGAAGAACGGAAAGTTTGTCAAGGCGGACATCTTCGAGCGTCCCGTTTCCTTCGCGGTGGAGAGCCATGCCAACGTAGGCTCTCCTGAAGAAGCACTGTCCGCGTCGCTCAACAAGTTCGGCACGGTCGATCTCGACTATATGCGGGAGATAACCGACAGCACGGCGGAGGAGTTGCTCACAGCCCTGCAAGGACGTATCTATTACAATCCGCTCGTGACCGGTTACGAGATCAAAGACCGTTTCATAGCCGGAAACGTGATAGAGAAGGCGGAACGCATAGAGGCTTGGATTGGTGACAATCCCGAAAATGAGCGTATGCCTGAAGTGAAACAGGCGTTGGAAGCCTTGAAAGACGCCGAACCGCCGCGCATCGCCTTCGAAGACCTTGATTTCAACTTCGGGGAACGATGGATTCCGACGGGTGTCTATGCCGCCTACATGAGCCGTCTGTTCGACACGGAGGTGAAAATCGCCTACTCCGCAAGCATGGACGAGTTTTCGGTGGCGTGCAGCCACAAGAACTTCAAGATATGGGACGAGTTCTGCGTGAAGGGCTATTACCGCAGTTATGACGGTATGCACCTCCTGAAACATGCCCTGCACAACACCTGCCCCGACATGATGAAGTCCATCGGCAAGGACGAGCATGGCAACGACATCAAGGTGCGCGACAGCGAGGGAATACAACTCGCCAACGCCAAGATTGACGAGATACGAAACGGTTTCTCCGAATGGCTCGAAGAGCAGTCGCCGCAGTTCAAGGAACGGCTGACGACGATGTATAACCGCAAGTTCAACTGTTTCGTACGCCCGAAGTATGACGGCTCGCACCAGACTTTCCCCGACCTCAATCTGAAAGGGCTGGCAAGCCGGGGCATCAGGAGCGTCTATCCCTCGCAGATGGATTGCGTCTGGATGCTCAAGCAGAACGGCGGCGGAATTTGCGACCACGAGGTTGGAACCGGCAAGACGCTGATAATGTGTATTGCAGCGCATGAAATGAAACGTCTGAACCTGGCGCACAAGCCGATGATTATCGGGTTGAAAGCCAATGTCGCGGAGATTGCTGCCACCTATCAGGCGGCATATCCCAATGCGCGTATTCTGTACGCTTCGGAAAAGGACTTTTCGACCGCCAACCGCGTGCGTTTCTTCAACAACATCAAGAACAACGACTACGATTGTGTCATCATGTCGCACGACCAGTTCGGCAAAATACCGCAGTCGCCGGAGTTGCAGCAACGCATCCTGCAAGCGGAACTTGACACGGTGGAGGAAAACCTCGAAGTGCTGCGCCAGCAGGGAAAGAACGTGTCGCGGGCGATGCTGAAAGGTCTGGAGAAGCGCAAGCACAACCTTGAAGCGAAGCTGGAGAAGGTGGAACACGCCATAAAGTCACGCACGGACGACGTGGTGGATTTCAAACAGATGGGCATCGACCACATCTTCATTGATGAATCGCACCAGTTCAAGAATCTGACTTTCAACACGCGCCACGACCGTGTGGCGGGATTGGGAAACAGCGAGGGAAGCCAGAAGGCACTTAACATGCTCTTTGCCATACGCACCATACAGGAGCGCACAGGAAAAGACTTGGGTGCGACCTTCCTCTCCGGCACGACTATCAGCAACTCACTGACTGAATTGTACCTGCTGTTCAAGTACCTGCGCCCGAAGGAGCTGGAACGGCAGGACATAAGGTGTTTTGACGCTTGGGCGGCGATATTTGCCAAGAAGACGACGGATTTTGAATTTAACGTGACGAACAATGTGGTCCAGAAGGAGCGTTTCCGCTACTTCATCAAAGTGCCGGAGCTTGCCGCCTTCTATAATGAAATCACGGACTACCGCACGGCGGAGGATGTGGGCGTTGACCGTCCTGCCAAGAACGAGATACTGCACCATATACCGCCCACGCCGGAACAGGAGGACTTCATACAGAAACTGATGCAGTTCGCCAAGACGGGCGATGCCACCTTGTTGGGCAGGCTGCCGCTTTCGGAAACGGAAGAAAAGGCGAAGATGCTCATCGCCACGGACTATGCCCGGAAAATGGCACTCGACATGCGCATGATAGACCCGAATTACGAAGATCATCCCGACAACAAAGCGAGTCACTGTGCCAAGATGATCGCGGAGTATTATCAAAAATACGACGCCCAGAAAGGCACGCAGTTCGTTTTCTCTGATTTGGGGACATACCAGCCGGGCGACGGGTGGAACGTCTATTCGGAAATCAAGCGCAAACTGACGGAGGACTACGGTATACCGCCAAGCGAGGTGCGCTTCATTCAGGAGTGCAAGACCGACAAGGCGCGGAAGGCGGTGATAGACGCCATGAACGCCGGGACGGTGCGTGTGCTGTTCGGCTCCACCTCCATGCTCGGAACGGGTGTGAACGCACAGAAACGGTGTGTGGCAATTCATCATCTTGATACGCCGTGGCGACCGTCCGACCTGCAACAGCGTGACGGACGGGGAGTTAGAGCAGGCAACGAGATAGCCAAGCATTTCGCCGGGAACAACGTGGACGTAATAATCTACGCGGTGGAAAAATCACTGGACAGTTACAAGTTCAACCTCCTGCACTGCAAGCAGACTTTCATCAGCCAGCTTAAAAGCGGTGCTATGGAAGCGCGTACCATCGACGAGGGGGCAATGGACGAGAAATCGGGCATGAACTTCTCGGAATATATGGCGTTGCTATCCGGCAACACCGACCTGCTGGACAAGGCGAAACTGGAAAAACGTATCGCCTCGCTCGAAGGGGAACGCAAGTCGTTCAACAAGGGCAAGCGTGATTCGGAGTTCAAGCTGGAATCGAAGACCCGCGAGCTGGGCAACAACACAGCTTTCATAGATGCCATGACGGAGGACTGGAACCGCTTCCTCTCTGTGGTGCAGACCGACAAGGAGGGCAATCACCTTAATATAATAAAGGTGGACGGAGTGGATTCCGCCGATGAGAAAGTCATCGGAAAGCGTTTGCAGGAGATAGCCAAGAATGCCACGACCGGAGGGTTGTACACGCAGGTTGGAGAGTTTTACGGTTTCCCGATAAAGGTGGTCAGCGAAAGGATACTCAAAGAGGGATTGGAGTTTACCGACAACCGCTTCGTGGTCGAGGGGAACTACAAGTACACCTACAACAACGGGCATCTGGCGCTGGCTGACCCGTTGGCCGCCGCCCGCAACTTCCTCAACGCGATTGAGAGAATCCCCTCCATCATCGACCAGTATAAAGCGAAGAATGAGGTCTTGGAACGTGAGATACCGCAGTTGCAGGAGATAGCAGGCAAGGTGTGGAAGAAGGAGGAAGAACTGAAACAGTTGAAGTCCGAACTTGCCGCCCTTGACCGCAAGATACAGCTGGAACTTGCGCCGCCTACACCCGAAATCACCGAAAAGGAGCATGAAGGGCAACAGGTCAAACCGGAAGCGAAAGGTGTGCGAAACGGTATCAGGCAATATCCCGAAGATACATCACCGCAAATACGCAATCCATCGGAAAGTATTATCGCCAATCACACCATAACTGGGCATCCGGGGCTGTATGCCAAGGAGGAAACCCGGTCCAAAGGATTGAAAATATAACCTTAGGAATTTTATCTGAAGTATTAATAAGGGCTATCCCAAAAGGTCTAAAAGTAAATTTTATCCTTTCTGCAAGTATCTGTAGGATGGCAACTGCATTTTTTTTCTTTTTGGGCAGCCCTTATTAAAATTTATTCTTATTTTAGGTTATATACATTCATGTCCATTTATGTAAAAAATCCTGCTGACCTTGTTTATGTCTTGTCAGTCACCATTTGCAAAACCATATTTGACCCTCAAAGAGGCTGAATTTGATAAGTAACTTGCTACATACTCATAATAAGGAGCTAAATAGAACACGAATGG
>SKEE01001974.1_pt1 | contig 15029 bp, 10 predicted proteins | sample 4826661 | NCBI WGS metagenome assembly SKEE01 (sample SAMN11008817, study PRJNA524170) | human gut metagenome | biome: Human fecal sample; material: Feces; isolation source: fecal sample from pouch patient p20 | host: Homo sapiens | place: Israel: Tel-Aviv | collected 2016-11-14
ATCTCATTGAGTGAATGACTATTGCACAATATGAAAACTTACTGAACCCACGGATTATTTTCAATAAAATGGCGGATACAGTCAAATTTTAGAGACTCCCAAGGATTACTAAGGAAAAGAATTTATGTCATATCTGGATAAAATCATGTGTCCTCACAGCCTCGCGGTGATTGGTGCATCTAATAAAGAACACACTATCGGTTCCGACATTATGAAGCGCCTCGTTGAGTACGGCTTCACCGGTAAGATTTTCCCGATTAATCCTAAAGACTCTGAAATTCAAGGCATGAAAGCCTACCCCTCCGTCTTGGAAGTCCCGGAAGAGATCGATATGGCGGTGATCGTTATTAACGCCAAATACGTGCTTTCCGCCGTAGATCAGTGCCACCGGAAAGGAATCAAAGGCATCGTCGTCATCAGCGCCGGTTTCAAAGAGACCGGAGCCGCCGGCGCCGAACTCGACGCTCAGCTTGTCAATAAAGTCCGTGAATACGGTATGACTTGCGTCGGCCCGAACTGCCTCGGCGTTGTCAACACAGATCCGAAATTCAGACTCGATGCCTGCTTTGCCGAGTCTCTGCCCGTCCGCGGCGATATCGGCTTCGTCTCCCAGTCCGGCGCTTTGGGCGGCGGTATCCTGAATATCCTGCAGGATTTAAATTTAGGTTTTGCTCAATTCATTTCCATCGGCAACCAGGCTGACGTCAACGCCGACTCCGCGATCGAGTATTGGGAAAACGTTGACGACGTTAAACAGATTCTTCTTTATATGGAATCCATCGCCGATCCGAAACGTTTCCGCACATTGGCTTCCCGCACGACTAAGAAAAAACCGATCCTTGCTTTGAAAGCAGGCCGCAGTGCAGCCGGTGCCTCTGCCGCCTCTTCTCATACAGGTTCGCTGGCCGGCGCCGACAAAGCCGCCGATGCATTACTGAAGCAGTCCGGAGTGATCCGCGAGTTTTCTCTTCAGGATCTCTTTAACACAGCAAAAGTGTTCAGCCACTGCCCGATTCCCAAAGGCAATCGCGTTGCGATCGTGACCAACTCCGGCGGTCCCGGCATTATGGCAACCGATGCGGTTTGCGAACACGGAATGGAAATGGCTCAGCTCTCCGATCAGACCAAAGAAGCTCTGCGCTCTTTCCTGCCGGCGGCGGCCTCCGTTAAGAATCCGGTCGACATGATCGCCTCCGCTCCGCTGGAACACTATAAAAAGACTTTGGAAACGGTGCTCGCTGACGACGGCGTCGATATGGTCGTCGTCATTTACCTGCCCTTCCTCGGCCTTAAAGATATTGATGTTGCCAAAGCTGTCATGGAAATCCGCGCCGCCCATCCGGACAAACCGATCGTCGGCGTCTTCATGACAAAGAACGAGTTCTTTGCACACTTGTCTGAAACCCAAGTCAATGTTCCTTTCTTCATGTTTGCCGAACAGGCTGTTGAAGGTCTCGCTCGCTTAAATCAGCAGCGCTTGTGGCGTAAACGCACCGACACACCGGCGCCTCGCTACTCCGTAGATACCGAAGCTGTTGAAGCTGTCTTCAAACAGGCTGCTGCTGACAATCGCGAACAGCTCACAACCGGAGAATCGCTCCAGGTCCTGACTGCTTACGGGATCCGAGTCTGCCGAGACGGTGAGGCCAAAGATGCTGATGAAGCCGTCGCTTTAGCCGACAAGATCGGATATCCGGTGGTAATGAAGCTCAACTCCAAGAAGATCTCTCACAAGACTGACATCGGCGGTGTTCGTGTCGGCATCAAAGATGCCGCCCAGCTCCGCACTGAATTTGCCGACCTCGTCACTAAGCTCACAGAGAAAGGTCTCATGGACGGGTTTGAAGGCGTCATCATCCAGGAAATGGTCAAGAGCGACCGTGAAATGGTCTGCGGATGCGCCAAGGATCCCCAGTACGGTCAGATGATGATGTTCGGACTAGGCGGCGTGTTTGTCGAAGTCATGAAGGACGTGACATTCCGTCTTGCGCCTCTCACCGTCGAGGACGCTTCCGACATGATTCATTCCGTAAAAGCCTATAAACTTCTCGCCGGCGCCCGCGGGGCAACTCCCGCACAGATAAATAAAGTTGAGGAGACATTACTTCGTTTGTCTCAGCTCGTTGAAGACTTTGCATTCATCGACGAACTCGATATCAACCCGTTAATGATTAGCGATAAGGACGGTGAGCCGATCGCAGTCGACGGAAGAATCAAATTTAATGCGACAGAAGCGCTCGTTGCTTTGTCAATCGCCTAACAATTTATAAAAGGAAGATAACAAGTGTTCCAAATCAGATTACACGGCCGCGGCGGTCAGGGTGTTGTGACTTCAGCTGAAATGCTGTCGCTCGCCGCCTTTACCGAAGGCCATTACGCTCAAGCTTTCCCAAGTTTCGGCAGTGAACGTACCGGAGCACCGGTTGTCGCTTTCGCCCGCGTCAGCGACAAACCGATTCGTCTTCGTGAACCGATCATGGAGCCGGGTGCCGTCCTTATTCAGGACCGCACACTGCTCGAAAGCGTAAACGTCTTTTCCGGTCTGACGGAAAATGCTTATGTTCTTCTGAACAGCTCCCAGTCACCCGAAGAACTCGGTCTGGAAGACTTGGTCAACCGCCTGCCGAAGGGACACGTCATTACGCTGCCCGCGACAAAATTCGCCCTTGCCCGAATCGGACGCCCCCTTCCCGGTGCCGCTATGCTCGCAGGCTTCGCCGCGCTGACCGGCAAACTCAAACTCGAAAGCGTCCAACAGGCTTTCCAAACTCGCTACAAAAGAAAAGTTGCCCAGGCCAACGCCGACGTTGCAGCTGATGCTTATTCCTTTGTTTTAGAAGCTAAGAATCGTTTATAAGGATCGCTCCAATGCTCAAACAAATTGAAGGCTCTTTAGGCGTTGCTGAGGCTGTGGCTCTTTGCCGCCCCGAAATCATCTGCGCCTACCCGATCTCTCCTCAGACCCATATCGTCGAAAACCTCGGCGCTATGGTCAAAAAAGGATCGCTTGAAGACTGCGAATTCTTAAACGTTGAAAGTGAATTCGCAGCCATGAGCGTGGCTATCGGCGGTTCCGTCGCCGGCGGCCGTGCCTACACTGCTACCGCTTCCCAGGGTCTGCTTTATATGGCTGAAGCGGTTTACAACGCCTCCGGTCTCGGTCTTCCGATCGTCATGACGGTTGCCTCCCGCGCCATCGGTGCGCCGATTAACATTTGGAATGATCACTCCGACTCCATGAGTCAGCGTGACTGCGGCTGGATTCAGCTCTTTGCCGAAGACAACCAGGAAGCCGTTGACCTCCATATCCAGGCTTTCAAGATCGCCGAAGAGCTTTCTCTTCCGGTCATGGTCTGTATGGACGGTTTCGTCCTGACCCACGCCTTCGAAAGAATGGACATTCCGTCTCAGGAGCAAGTGGACCAATTCCTTCCTCCGTACGATCCCCGCCAGAGCTTGGATCCTGAACAGCCGGTTTCTATCGGCGCGATGGTCGGCCCCGAAGCCTTTACCGAAGTTCGTTATCTCGCCCATGCCCATCACCTTCAGGCGCTCGGCGTGATCGACAGAGTCGCCAAGGAATACGAAGAAATCATCGGCCGCAAAAGCGGCGGTTTGGTTGACCTTTATCGTGCAGAGGATGCCGAAGTCATGGTTGTCGCTTTGGGTTCTGTCATCGGTACGATCAAAGATGTTATTGACGAAATGCGCGAAGACGGCAAAAAAGTCGGTCTTCTCGGCATCAAGTCCTATCGTCCTTTCCCTGCTGCCGAAGTTTTTGCCGCCCTTGAAGGCGCTAAGACCGCGGTTGTGATTGACCGTTCTCTCCAGGTCGGTATCGGCGGTGTCGTCACTGACGACGTGATTCGTTCGACTCGTAAACTCTCCGACCTCGACATCTGCTGCGTCATCTCCGGCCTCGGCGGCCGCGCTATCACCAAGCGCAGCCTGCACAAAGCTTTTGACGCTGCTCTTAAAGGCGAGCTGCCTGAACTCACATTTCTGGATCTCGATAAGAAAGTCATTCAGGACCAGCTGAAGCACGAACAAGAAGAACGTCACTCCGGCCCGATGGCCGAAGCCATTGTTAAGGCCGTTGCCGACCTTCACAAAGGAGATCTCTAAGCCATGAGCGAACATCAGATTAAGTTTTATCAGACCGGTACTTTCACGGTCGGCAACCGTCTTCTTCAGCCCGATCAAAGAAGCGGACAGGCCAATATCGAAAGATACAACTCCTTGAACTCCGGCCACAGAGCCTGTCAGGGCTGCGGTGAAGCTTTGGGCGCCCGCTATGCGGTTGACGCTGCAATGCGCGCCACAGAAGGCCGCTTAATTGCCGCCAACGCCACCGGCTGTTTGGAAGTATTCTCCACCCCTTATCCGGAAACCAGCTGGCAGCTGCCCTGGTTCCATTCTCTTTTCGGCAACACGGCTGCTGTCGGATCCGGTATGGCAGCGGTTGCACGCGTCAAGGCTAAGAAGTCCGGTAAACCGCTGGTTCGAGTGATCGCTCAGGGCGGCGACGGCGGTACAACCGACATCGGTTTCGGCTGCTTGTCCGGCATGTTCGAAAGAAACGACGACGTGCTTTACATCTGCTATGACAACGAAGGCTATATGAACACCGGTGTTCAGCGCTCGTCGGCCACGCCTCCGGCTGTCCGTACGGCAACCACCCAGATTGTCGGCAAACATCCCGGCAACGCCTTCGGCCAAGGTAAAGACGTTCCTCTGATCGCTATGGCCCACGGCATTCCTTACGTTGCCACCGCGACCATTGCCGACTTGAGAGACCTGGAAAGAAAAGTCGCTAAGGCAATGACTTTCCACGGTGCTCGTTATATTCACATTCTCGTTCCTTGCCCGCTTGGCTGGGGAGCTAAATCGGCTGACACCGTCAAATTGGCTCGTCTCGCTGTTGAAACGGCTCTTTTCCCGGTATTCGAATCCGAATACGGCGAAATCACTAAAGTCACTAAGATTCGTCAGCTGCAGCCGGTTGAAAACTATATGAAACTTCAGAAGCGCTACGCTCACCTCTTCGGACCGAAGGGAGACGCCGATGCCTTCGCTCGTATTCAAGCAATCGCTCAAAGAAATATCAGAAGATTCGGCCTTCTCGGCGAAGAAGAACCTGAAATCATTCCGCCGTCTGTTCAGGCTGACGAACGAGCCGACAAAGTTTAAGGATTAAATCCCATGAAAAAACCTTTTGCTATCACATTAGATGTCGGTACATCCTTGGAAAACCGTACCGGCTCGTGGAGAACGCTTCGACCGACTTATGTCCACAAGCTTCCTCCCTGCAACCATCAGTGCCCTGCCGGTGAAGATATTCAGGGTTGGTTGTTCTATGCCGAAAGCGGCAACTATGAAAAAGCCTGGCGTCATTTAACCAGGCGCAATCCGCTTCCCTCCTGCATGGGACGTGTTTGTTATCACACTTGTGAAGGCGCCTGCAACCGCGGCAAACTCGATGCCTCTGTCGGCATTAACTCCGTCGAACGCTTCCTCGGGGATAACGCTCTGGAAAACGGTTATAAATTCCAGAGGCCCGAAAAGAAGACAGGCAAGCAAGTCCTGATCGTGGGTTCAGGTCCTGCCGGCCTGTCCGCGGCTTATCAGCTCGCCCTCAAAGGCCACGATGTCACGATCAAAGAAGGCAGCCCGGAAGCCGGCGGCATGATGCGCTACGGTATCCCAAAATACCGTCTCCCCCGCCGTGTACTGGATCAGGAAATCGCACGAATCCTTGATCTCGGCGTCAAACTCGAACTGAATACAACCGTCAAAGACATCGAAGAAGAAAAGAATACAAACGGATATGATGCCGTCTTCCTCGCAGTCGGCGCCGGAATGGCCAAGAACGCCTATATCCCGGGCGGAGACGCCAAACACATGCTTGACGCTGTTTCCGTTCTCCGCTCCATGGAAGGTGAAGAAGAGCCTCTGCTCGGCCGTAAAGTTGTGGTTTACGGCGGAGGCAACACAGCCATCGACGTTGCCCGCTCCGCGAAACGTATGGGTGCTGAACCTCTGATCATCTACCGCCGTACCCGCGAAAAGATGCCCGCTCATGACTTCGAAGTTGAAGAAGCCCTGCAGGAAGGCGTTTCCGTAAAATGGCTCTCTACCATTACGGAAGCAGAAAATCCGAAGGAAATCCGCATCGAGAAAATGAAACTCGATGAAAACGGCAATCCTCAGCCCACCGGCGAAATCGAAACCGTCGAGGCTGATACCGTTGTTCTGGCCCTTGGACAAAACGTCGACCAGAGCCTGATCGACAAGATTCCCGGACTCGATATCGAAAAAGGCGTCGTTAAAGTTGACCGCTTCATGAGAACCGGTGTCCCCGGCATCTACGCCGGCGGCGACATGGTTCCGGGAGACAGAAACGTTACCGTTGCCATCGGCCACGGTTATAAAGCGGCTTACGGCATCGACTGCTACCTGAAAGGCCAAGAACCGGTTGATCATCCGAAGAAAGAAATTGCTACCTTCGAAAGCCTCAATACCTGGTACTACTCCGACGCGCCTAAAACCGTTCGTCCCATGCTCGACCTCGTTCGTCGCCAGAGCACTTTCGACGAAGTTCAGCACGGCTTAACTGAAGAAAACGCTTTGTTTGAAGCTCGCCGCTGCATGTCCTGCGGCAACTGCCTGCAGTGCGACAACTGCTACGGTGTATGCCCTGACAACGCCGTGATTAAGACCGGAGACGACAAGGTCCCCTACATCTTCAATTACGACTACTGCAAGGGCTGCGGTGTTTGCTCCAGCGAATGCCCCTGCGGTGCAATCAAGATGGAAGCTGAATCCATCTAATATCTCAATTTTGAGTTAGACCAAACGGTCGTGTTCCTGATTGAAACACGACCGTTTTTCTATTTGAAGAGAATAGGAAAGCGCCGAGATATACGGAACATCAGGCCTTACCTCTTTCCGCTCTCTACTTCAGCTTCTCTAATGTTTGCAGCAAGAAGGCATCCGCACCTTCAAAAATCATTTGGGCTGACAACGCCGCCAGAATCAAGCCGGTAAGTTTGCTCAGGACCACCAATCCGTTCTTTCCGATGGCTTTCTGAATGTAATTTGAAACCAGCAGCAGCGCACCGACGCAAATCACGGCTGCACTGATGGAAAGATAAGCCAGGAAGAATCCCAAACCGGTTTTAATTTCGCCGCCGTACACCATCAGTACACCGATAGAGGCCGGTCCCAGCGTAATGGGAATTGCCATCGGCACAACCGCTAAAGACTGGACGGAGTCTCCGGACGGAACGCGAATGGAGTCTCCTCTGACCAGCGAAACAGCTGTTAGAAACAGCAGCGCACCCGTACCGATTCGAAATGCGTCCAGCGTGATTCCGAAAATCTTAAAAATGAATCCGCCGAAGAAGAGAAGCACACCGCTGATAATCAGAATCCACAATGTGATCCAGATCGCCAGCGTGTTTCTTTCTTGAATCGTGTTGTCTTTAGTCACCGACAGGAAAGCCGACATCACAAAAGGCGGTGTCAGCAGGAAGAAGAACTTCACAAAAAGCGAAAGCAGTCAGAAAGAGTCATTTTGACAATTAGTTGAGTTCAGAACGATATCCCGGGCGGCTGCGGAAAAAATTCTCGCCGACAAAAATTAGCACGCCGGCCCATATAAGGATAAATCCAATTAGGCGGTCAACTTGCAATTCTTCGCCGAAAAAGAATAATCCGATGAAAAACACCATAGTCGGGCTCAGATATTGAATAAAGCCTACGGTCGAATAAGGCACCTGCTTTAAGCCATAGGCAAACAAGATCAGCGGGATCGTGGTTATCGGTCCGGCCATAATCAGCCAGAACTTATCCCAGCAGGTTCCGTTAACGAAGGTCAAGTCTCCTTGTCCCGCAAAATAAAATGTCGCCAACAGTGCGACGGGGAAGGCAAAAGCTGTTTCCAGCGTCAGTCCCTCAAGGCTGCCGAGAGGCGCCATTTTGCGTACCAGACCGTAAAACCCGAAACTTAATGCCAGCGTAAGGCCAAGAGCCGGAAATTCTCCTTGTTTAAACGTCACCCACATCACGCCTGCACAAGCAAAAAGAATTGCAAGCGTCTGAGCCTTATTCAGTTTCTCTTTTAAAAATACCGTTCCCAGAAGCACCGAGACCAGCGGATTCATAAAGTATCCGAGCGAAGCCTCCAGCGTCTGGTTCGTAACAATCGCATAGGTATAGGTTGACCAGTTAGCAGTGATGAGCGCCGAGGACACTAAAAATACTGCGACCGTTCGTTTGTCCGTCACCGCCTTCTGTATCCATCGCCAGCGCCTTGAGCAAAATAAATAAACAGCCAGGAGCGCAAACGTCCAAAGTACACGATGAATCACAATCTCCGCAGGCGCAACATGCTGCATCGCATGAAAGTAAAACGGATAAAGCCCCCAAATCAAATATGCAACTAAAACGGAAATCACGCCTTTATTCATAAAAATCCTTTTAGTTTTTACTTTCCGAATTATGCTAGCTTAAGGCGCCCTTTGCCGTAATCTTCTAACTCTGCCATGATCGTCGGAACGTAATTGTGTTCTTTCCAGTCTTCGTAATTTCCGATAAAAATCACGGTTTCTTTTGCTCGGCTGACAGCGACGTTGAGTAAGTTAGGCGTAGATGTCGCCCAATTTCTTGCTCCGAACCCATCCTTATTCGTCTTTGAACCTAAAACTACAATCACAATATCGCTTTGGCGCCCCTGAAGCGTATGTACTGTCCCGATGCGTTCAACTTCAAGCCAATTGCCCGTCTTCTTAATTCTCTTTCGAAGCGTTGCCGCAGCAGTGCGGAACGGCGTGCAAATCAGGACGGATTTCTTTTCAAAAACTTCGCCCTGAAGATGTTTCATGGCAACTTGCGCGTCGATATGATTAAGCACGTCCTCAGCCGCATCAACCTCTTCGGAGACACAGTTGGAGAGGCTCGGTCTTGGCGGAACAACATCCACCCAATAGCTCTCGATAAATCTTTCCGGTGTCTTATTTACTTTCATCTCCGGGGGCAGCACCATCTGTCCGGAATACGCAATTCGATTGCAGATATTGAACATCGGAGGATAACTTCTTCTTTGGAGTCTCAAAGGCAGCCCGGACCAAATTTTATGTTCTTCAGGTCCGACAAATGCACCGAAAGGATTGGCACCGTCCGCGAGCTGCTGAAGACTATGTAGGTGCGGTGACCATTTCCTCAGAAGCTCGTCTTTTCCGCAAAGAAGTTCGGAAAGAGATTCCGGCAAAGTCACAACCGGCGTCAGCTGTAAAGGATCTCCTACCACCAAAAATCGCTTGGCTTTCTGCATGAGCAGCAATGCGGACTGAGGGGTAGCTTGAGATGCCTCGTCCACAATGACCCAAGGCAGTGAAGATGAAAGAAAATTATTAAATCTAAATGCCGCCGAAGCAAACGTCGTCGAAATAATCGGTATCAGAAAAGACAGCGTTCCCAGGAAGGGCAATCGATGCGGAGAAACCAAGTCGTACATATTGGCGGTAATCGAACCACGGATACCGTCGATAAAATCCTTTTTCTTGGCTAAAACCGCCAAACGATGCAGCTTCAAAGCAGAAAGGAACAAGAGCGTTCTTGCTCTGTCCAGTTCCTCGTCTGTATAAAGACGCCTCCCGTGATTTTTCTCCTTTGAGCTTCCGGAAAAATCAAAAGGATTTTCTTCAAATTCTCCTTTCTTGGAACCGAAAGCACGAAGCACTGACTCCCTGAAAGAACGGGCTGTGACAGGCTTTTCTTCATAAGTTTGTGCAAACTTCTTTATATCGGCCTTGTAGTCAGGCATTTTTGACGTGATGCGCTCATGAACCTCACAATAAAGTTCCTTGAAACGCAGCGTCTCCTTTTTCCAATTGGCTCGAATTTCGGCAATGCCGCCTTCCTTTCGAATCTCTTCTTCTAAGACATGCTGAAAGTAAGGGATCGTCCCTTTGGGCGTTTTGTGATTACTGAAAAGCGTCTTCCAAAGGCGCGTCCAATTTTCTGCTTTTCCCAGCGGTGCGGAAATCAGTCCCCAAGCCTCTTTACTTCTATTTAACTTATTGGCAAGGCCAGAGAAGTAATCGAACGGCTCTTCGAATCCATAGTCGAACGGAAGTTCCTTCGTGATATTTTCCACCGCATTATTATTCGAAGCAACGATAATTGGGTAGTCCTCCACGTATTCTTTGAGAAGGACAGGAACCTGCTCCCCTTTCCAGCCGGCCTTGACTTCAAATAAAGGTGCCGTTCCGATATCTTCTATGTTAGCGAGCACTGCAGCCCGATTAATCACAATCTCGGTGAGCAGCTCCTTTAAGAGCATCGTTTTTCCGGTTCCAGGGGGCCCGTTTACAGAAATGATAGGATCTACAGGAGGCGCCCAAATCATGGTTGAAAGAGCGACCTGCTGACAAGGGACAAGATAATTTTTTATATCACTCGGCCAGCGCCCGAAAATCATCCTTTCCGGATTGGCCATCTCCAGAAACTTCTTAGGATTTGCCAAAAGGTCAGTTCGCTCGGGGTTGTCGTAGGCAAGGGAAAAGAATCTCTCGGAAACCGGACTCAGCACTCTTGAAGGCGGCTCGGTCTGAATACGCTTTTTGATCTTCTCCAAAAATTCGATGTACGGAGAATTCATAAAATCGAAGTAGAGGGGCTTCGGACGCTCGTAGTAGTTAACGACCACCCAAATACGGTAAGAAGGACCAAGACCGGCTTTCTCCAGCCAGTTCTTACAAAGCTCATCTATTTTTCTGGGATTGAGAAAGTTTTGAGGAGGATTCAAATCTTTAATGAGTTTATATCCCCTTGTTTCATCCGGCTTTAATTCCTTCTTGTTCAGATTATGGATGAGCATTCCATAAAACTGTCGGTCCTTTTCGCTGATTTTTTGGGCGGTAGTTTCCGAGTCCAACGAAAGCTGGCGAACAGCCGAGGTATGAAGAATCTGAGCTACATCGGTCAGGAACTCAAAGCTCTCGGCACCCTTCTGCTTATTTGTCAGGTTAACCAGTTCGCACAACGCATAGGACGGCTCTACCGTACCCATACTGATTTTGCCGAAATGGTTCGCGCGCAGGACTCCTAAGCAGATGAGGTCATCGGTTCTTTGCTCTTCGGCGCTGAAGTCTGAGAGGTCTTGAGATATATCCAACAGATTAGATCTCAGAAGGTGTTCTGCCCGGTCAATGAATTCATTGCGGTTAACGATACCTATGCAAACTGTAAACATCCGAAAAAAGTCTGTCCTGTCTTCTTCTTTAGGAAGCTTCTGGAGTTCGATTTCCAAACTGTCCCGCTGCGTTTTATCTTCGTTATCCCATGTAAAAAGAGAGGACCGGGGCTGATTCAAGCTCCCCGGCATCTGTTCGATAAGATCATTCTTGTCGAGGTCAAACGGCGTTAACGCTTCGACGTGAAGCCAAAGCGAAAGAATTTTGGCGAGATTGTCCTTATCTAACTTCATGGCAACGGTTGAATCTAATTCTTCTTTGAGGTCCATAACCTCATTTTATGATTTTTACCGAAAGCCATGAAATTAGAAAAGGCCTCGTTTAACCTCTGAAAGCTAAAGGTAATAACGCCAATATGTCCAAGCTGAGAAAATTAAAATCATCAACAGTGAGAGCACACCGCACTTACCGATTGTTTTCCAAAGACGGCTCTTAAAGTATTCCACAGTAACCAAAATACAAAGATGCGTCGGGGTCACCATCTGTCCGGCCATACCGTAAACCATTGCAATACCGACTAGAACAATGTTGCCCGGAGCCATAAGAGCTACAATCGGCATCACGATCGCAATATAGCCTTGTCCCATGCCTGTCATCACTCCGAAAATAAAGGAAAGGCAGGCAATGATCACTGCCTGAGGCAGCGCGGAATTATTAAAGACGTTGACGATTTCATCCAACGTACCGATTACCGTCAGAAGCTGGATGAAGTACAGAATACAGACGACATTGAAAAATAATTTTTTATCCAGGCTTTCTGTAAAAACACTCTTGACGGAGATCGGACGCTTGAACCAGAAATAAAGCGGAATAAATGCCACGACTACAAGGCCCATGGCTAAAGCTGCCTGAACATCAAAAGCAACGATTAAAAGGAAGCTCGTGACGATCGGACCGAAAGCCAGAATGAGACTCTTCCAGTCAATGGTGCGATCATGCTGGGTATTCGTAGCCTTTTCCGGATCCGTAATCTTTAAAGGAACAATTAAAAAGATCCAGCCGAGAACAAAGCAAAGAATGGTAACCCAGCCGACCTGATCAATCAAATCTCCGATCGAAACGTTCGCGATACCGCAGGCAAGAATGACGCCCGGCATCAAGGGGTTTGAAAACTCGAAAATATGGCGGAACCAAAGGTTGATCGCACTCTTTTGTTCATCGTCAACGGCAATTCCTTCACTAGCTTCCTGTACGATCGGAGCGGAAAATCGAGCTCCTCCCAAGGAAGGAAGAAGACCCAAGAACGCCGGCATAAACGCCAAAGTAACTTTGTTGCTGGAGAAGATATTTCTCAGCGTCACCACCATACCGTGAAGGGAGCCGCTTTTGCGAAGTTCAACCTCAAGACACATCACAAAGTACAAACAAAGCAGCAAATCCCAAGTTCGCTGCATTGTTAATGTCTCAGTGAAAGCAACCCAAAGCTTTTCGAAGGATCTTGACTCAAAGAGCCAAATTAATAGACCGCCGCTCAGAATCGCGGGGCCGATAAGAACTTTAAAACGAAGAAGTACAACGATGAGAATCATCGCTGCAATGACAACTAGGAAAACCGAATTCATCCTGGGACTCCGGACCGCAGGCTGCGGCCCATAAAATTATTTACTCTTAGCTCCGTCTCTCTCATGTAGTTTTGAGGAAAGAGACGATTTCTTATGGGTAGTAGTGTATTGGATTTTCGCTCGGAAAAAAGAAAACCCGATGCTTGACACCGGGTTTTCCAAACTTACTGCGTTAAGTATTAAGCTTCAAGATTCACAGGGAAACGGGGCTTCAGCTGTTTAAAGAAGTCATTGCCCTTGTCATCAACCAGGATGAATGCAGGGAAGTCAACAACGTCAATTTCGTAAACAGCTTCCATACCGAGCTCAGGATACTCAATGCACTTGATGCTGCGGATGGACTCAGCGGACAGGTCGGCAGCAACACCGCCGATCGTGCCGAGGTAGAAGCCGCCGTGTTTCTTGCAGGCTTCGGTAACGACGTCTGTACGGTTGCCTTTGGCGATCATGACGTGAGAGCCGCCGGCAGCCATGAACGGATCGGCATACGGGTCCATACGGTTGGCAGTTGTCGGGCCCATAGAACCGCAGGCGTAGCCTTCCGGAGTCTTAGCAGGACCTGCGTATAGGACAGGATGGTCTTTGATGTACTGCGGAAGCGGTTCACCCTTATCGAGACGTTCCTGAAGCTTAGCGTGAGCGATGTCACGAGCAACGATGATCTTGCCGGTCAAAGAAACACGTGTAGAAACCGGATGTTTAGACAGCTCAGCGCGGATCTTTTCCATCGGCTGGTTCAGGTCGATCTTAACGGTTTCGCCTTCTTCCATATTTCTGAATTCTTCTGGAATCAGTTCAGCAGGTTTGTCGTCGAGTTTTTCGATCCACAGACCTTCGCGGTTGATCTTGCACTTAACGTTTCTGTCTGCAGAGCAGCTGACGCCGATACCGATCGGGCAGCTGGCGCCGTGACGAGGCAGACGAATCACGCGAACGTCGTGAGCAAGATACTTGCCGCCGAACTGTGCGCCCAAGCCGATGTTGTTGGCCAGTTCAAGAAGTTTGTTTTCGAGTTCTACATCGCGGAAAGCGCGTCCGGTTTCATCACCGGTTGTCGGTAAATTGTCGTAGTACTTCGTAGAAGCCAGTTTTACCGTCAGCATAGTCTTTTCAGCAGAGGTTCCGCCGATGACTACTGCAATGTGATAAGGCGGGCAAGCGGCAGTTCCCAAGCCCTTGATCTGTTCATAAAGGAAGGGGATTAAAGCTTTCGGGTTCAGGATTGCCTTAGTCTTCTGGAAGAGATAAGACTTATTGGCAGAGCCGCCGCCCTTAACAACGCAAAGGAAGCGATATTCTTCACCTTCTGTGGCTTCGATATCAATTTGTGCAGGAAGGTTGCAGCGAGTATTGACTTCTTTATAGAGTGTTAAGGGAGCGTTCTGAGAATAACGGAGAGCGTTCTTGGTGTAAGTGTTGTATACACCGCGGCTGATAGCTTCTTCATCAGAGAAGTCGGTCCAGACTCTCTGGCCCTTTTCACCATGAATAATGGCTGTACCGGTATCCTGACAAATCGGCAGAATGCCTTTGGCAGAGATTTCGGCGTTGCGAAGCATTGTCAAAGCAACGTATTTATCATTGTCAGAAGCTTCCGGATCTTTCAGGATCTTTGCTACGCATTCGTTATGAGAACGGCGAAGCATAAAGTTGACGTCCGTAAAGGCGCGTTCGATAAGCATCGTCAATGCTTCCGGCGTAACCTTCAGGATTTCTTTGCCTTCAAAATTACCGAGAGAGACATGTTCGGAGGTGAGGTGATAATACTCTGTGGTATCTTCCCCGACTTGGAACATCGGTGCATATTTGAACTCAGGGGCTTGAGCCATTCGTATCTCCTTTGTATAAGTTTGTAAATTTGCGGATAAGAAGATACGCTAAATTCAATTCTGCGTCGATACTTTATAAAGTTTATTAGGGTTTTTACTGATAAGTAAAATAGCCTAATTTTTAGACTGATTTTATCTATTTGATTATAAATATTTTTATTGATAAGAAAATTTTTAGTTCATCCGCCTTCATTAAGGGTTTTTACTTATTATTTGTCGTTGAGATCGACCATAAAAGCGGCGTAGTTAGCAAAAGTCACAGAAAAAACAAAACCTCTTGAACGGTTAGGTCCAAGAGGTTTGTCTTTTATGGAGAGCCCGGAGACTACCTACTTTCGCAAGAAATACAACTCACTATCATCGGCGTGGAGGCGTTTCAC
>SKEE01002004.1_pt1 | contig 14873 bp, 9 predicted proteins | sample 4826661 | NCBI WGS metagenome assembly SKEE01 (sample SAMN11008817, study PRJNA524170) | human gut metagenome | biome: Human fecal sample; material: Feces; isolation source: fecal sample from pouch patient p20 | host: Homo sapiens | place: Israel: Tel-Aviv | collected 2016-11-14
GCCCAGATAGAATGATTTCTCAGATATTAAAGTTGAAACTTATTAACTATGTGAGAGGCTGATATTTATTAAGTCTCTCATTTGTTTTTATCGTTTTAAAGTTAAAAGGAAATAAATAATGACTTTCGCCGATGAATCAGTGTACTGATTTCCCTCAAATCAGCCTCAATACTACCAACATCACCAAAGACTTCACCTCTAATCTCACTTCTATTTTTCATGAAGTTGGTGCTTAATAAGCTTTCTTTTTTTAATGCCATTAATTTTGGTTTTATATCGTTATAGAAGTGCTTATGGCTTACCCTGATGTTATGAATCGAGTAGTAAACTGTTTTATACATCAAAAATATAAGTAACTGGCCGAGAAGATATTCTTTTTCAATGTATTTATATTGAGAGGATTTTTCGCGTTTCGCCAGGTAGAAAACATGAGGTGCGATGATGGTGGGGATAAAATCCAGTGCTGGAGAGGTTTTGGTTTTTTCTGTTTCTCTTCCGGATTGAAGATGTTGAAGTACAGAGTATGCAATGCTTAATATTATGGCATTGCTTATATTATTAATTTCAGTTGGGTAAATATGCAGGTTGCTTATCAATTCTGAAAGGCAAAGTAAAACACCAGTGATGTTAGGTTTTCTGCCAGATATTGTGGTGGTGTTGAAAATGTGCCGATTCTTACGACTTATATTGACAAATTTATGAGTGCAGAACTCTATATGTTCGACGATTTTATCTTGACTATTTTTAATGTATTTTGAAATATTAGTGATCCGGCCATTCAACGTTAGTTCATCAAGCAATATATCATTTTTAATATTGCGAATTTCATCGCAATGTTTAGATTCAAAAACTATCTCATGTAATACATAACTCGACGTATTGCGGGGTGACGCTGATATGTAATCTAAAATAGAAGGCTCGATTTTGATTTTTTGTTTGTATTTTTTAATGCACTGTTTGATTGTTTTTTGTAGAGTATTTGAGATGTGTTTTTTATATTCTTTTAGAAAATCTTGCTCTAAAAAGAGTGAGGAGAAGATCAACTGCTGGCGAGATAATTTAATCTCAGGCTTGATCAATTTAATCCGGAAAACTCTTCCCTCCAACTCATAGCTGAACATGGAAGATAAGTCATAGTGGGGTGATAGATGTTCGAGTAACGACATTCGTGTATTTACCAGCCGTTTGAATTTATGGTCAGCATACATAAGTGTTTTTTTTATTTGCTCATCATAAAGTGGGCCGATAGCGCAGTTGGCAATACTCATTCTATCCGGAGACCTCCAGTCAGCAGGGGAATCACATTGACGGTCATCATTACTATCAAAGGGCATCAACGTTGCCTATCATGGATGATGTCAGCTTCACACACCAGAACGGGTGATATATGTATCATCATTACCCCAACGGCAGTTTTACACCATAGCTAATATGGATGCTATCTTACTAAGATAATTGGTTTTTAGCGAGTGACGAGCCAGGTTGTGTCAGTCTGTCTCATGTCGATATTACGGGGATGATGCAAACCTGAATGCTGCGATATTGGCGTGTCAGGGGAGGCATCTTACGGTATCATTTACCGAAATTTTTAAGATGCAAAGCCCTGCATCGCTAGCTTTTTCTTCAGACCAGGATGATTCATGAACGACAAAATCAGTCAGGACACGATCAACAAAGCCCTGTGGGCCGCGTGTGATACGTTCCGTGGCACCATCAGTGCTGATACCTATAAAGACTTTATCCTTACCATGCTGTTCCTCAAGTACATTTCAGATGTCTGGCAGGATCACTATGACGAATACAAAGAACAGTATGGCGATGTGCCGGAACTGATTGAAGCGATGATGGCCAACGAGCGTTTTGTACTGCCAAAAAGTGCCAGCTTTTATGCGCTGTACGAACGCCGCCATGAGCCGGGTAACGGTGAGCGTATCGATCAGGCTCTGCATGCAATCGAAGAAGCCAACGGAACCAAACTGAAAGATGCCGGGAAAAGCGTGTTCCAGGATATTTCGTTTAACACCGATCGTCTTGGCGAAGAAAAACAGAAAAACACCATCCTGCGTCAGCTACTGGAAGACTTCGCCGGTGAAGATCTCAACCTGAAGCCGAGCCGTGTAGGTACTCTGGACGTTATCGGTAATGCCTATGAATATCTGATTAAAAACTTTGCGGCCAGCGGCGGGCAGAAAGCCGGGGAGTTCTATACTCCGCCGGAAGTATCAGACCTGATTGCTGAACTGCTCGACCCACAACCCGGTGATACCATCTGCGATCCGGCCTGTGGTTCCGGTTCGTTGTTGATGAAGTGCGGACGTAAAATTGTCTCCGGGCATGACAGCCGTAACTATGCCTTGTTCGGTCAGGAAGCGATCGGTTCTACGTGGTCGCTGGCGAAAATGAATATGTTCCTGCACGGGGAAGACAACCATAAAATCGAGTGGGGCGATACCATTCGTAACCCGAAGCTGCTCGATAAAAATGGCGACCTGATGCTGTTTGATATCGTGACCGCTAACCCACCGTTCAGCCTCGATAAGTGGGGCCATGACGAGGCCGAGAACGATAAGTTTGGCCGTTTTCGTCGCGGTGTACCGCCGAAGACTAAAGGCGATTACGCCTTTATCTCACATATGATCGAAACCCTGAAACCAGGAACGGGGCGTATGGGCGTAGTTGTGCCACACGGTGTGCTGTTCCGTGGTTCCAGCGAAGGTAAAATTCGCCAGAAACTGATCGACGAAAATCTGCTGGATGCCGTCATTGGCTTGCCGGAAAAACTGTTCTACGGTACAGGTATTCCTGCTGCGATTCTGATTTTCAAAAAACAGAAAGTGGATGACAAGGTACTGTTTATCGATGCCAGCCGTGAATATAAGGCGGGCAAAAACCAGAACCAGCTCAGCGCAGAAAATATCCAGAAGATCGTTAACACCTATCGTGAAGGCGATAACGTCGAGAAATACGCCTATCTCGCCAGCCTGAAAGAGATTCAGGACAACGACTATAACCTTAATATTCCACGCTATGTCGATACCTTTGAGGAAGAAGACGAAATTGATTTGCTGGCGGTACGTGCTGAGCGTGAGCAACTGAAAGCGGAACTGGTAAAGCTGGAAATGGAGATGGCTGGGTATTTGAAAGAATTAGGGTACGATTGGCAGAAAGATTCCGAGGGCACACAAAAAATAAACTCTGCGGAAGTGAATTTTGGAGATTTTGAATGACTCTTAAATGGGAAAAGGTTCGTTTAGGAGATGTCGCAGAATTACAACGTGGTTTTGATCTACCCAGTACTAAGCGTATTGAAGGGGAGATTCCTATTGTTTCATCAAGTGGAATAACAGGCTTCCATGTTGAAGCGAAGGCAAAGGCTCCAGGAGTTGTCACTGGGCGATATGGTTCGATTGGTGATGTTTTTTATTTAGAACAGGATTTTTGGCCATTAAATACATCCTTATGGGTTAAAGATTTTCATGGAAATGACGAAAAATTTATCTACTTTCTGTTGAGTAACTTTGACTTTAAAAAATTTAGTGACAAAACAGGTGTGCCCGGTGTTAACCGTAATGACTTGCATGCAGTGAATGTATTACTGCCGCCACTCTCGGAGCAAAAGAAAATCGCCCAAATCCTGTCAACCTGGGATAAAGCTATTTCGGTGACGGAAAAGCTTCTCACCAACAGCCAGCAGCAGAAAAAAGCCCTGATGCAGCAATTACTTACCGGGAAGAAACGCTTGCTGGATGAGAATGGGGTGAGGTTTAGTGGGGTTTGGGAAAAATATTCGCTTGAAGAGTTAGAATCTTTACAATGGATAGAGCTGGGTAGAGGTAAAGTTATATCTAAGAAAGATATTCTAAACATGCCAGGCCGTTATCCTATATATTCATCATCCGTGAAAAATGGTGGGCTTATGGGCTGCTATGGAATGTTTATGTTTGATGAGGAACTTATTTCATGGTCGGTCGATGGAGGTGGTGATTTCTTTTATCGTCCCAAGCATAAATTTTCTGTAACTAATGTATCAGGATATATGCGGGTTCAGTGTTCAAAAATCAGCTACCCTTTCTTGGCTAGCCAGCTGCAATTACAGCATTCAGCACTGGAGTTTGATTACCAATCCAAGGCACATCCTAGCGTGATTCGCAAGTTATATGAAGTTGTTCTGCCTGAATTACGCGAACAACAAAAAATCGCCGTCGTCCTGTCCACTGCTGATGCTGAAATCTCCACGCTTGAGAAAAAACTCGCCTGCCTAAAAGACGAGAAAAAAGCTTTGATGCAACAGCTACTGACTGGCAAACGTCGTGTTAAGGTCGATGAGGCGGTTGCCGAATGAAACTGACGAAAAGCGGGCCGCTGATTGACCGGGAAATCGACTGGCTGGAAGAGGTGTTGCTGAAATATGGCAATGATGACTCTGTGTTCTGTTTCTCTTAGCTGGATGGCTTCCTGACGGCGATTGTCTCTAGCCCGAATCTGAGCCCCCTGATACCTGGCTTAGTGCTATCTGGGAACGTGGTGACTCCCCCCTCACTGGGTCACCGAAAAAGAGATGACGCGTTAAGTGGGGCTGTGTTTTCAGCATATGAACGGAGTATTACTCGCATTCAGCCTGCGGCACTGGCACTTTATCAGCACTGGTTGCCGGTGGGAATGTCAGAGGTATCATCCCGGCCTGTTCCCGTGAAGGGGGCAGAAAAACTGCCCGGTTGTAATGACCCGTGTCCGTGTGGCAGCAGTAAAAAATTTAAAAAGTGCTGTCTGCACTGACAAAGCGGAAGGAGGCTTGCTCATGGCAGTGAACAGTCTGGATCGTTCCCGGTGGTACCTGGGAAATGTTCTCTGGTTCGGAGGCTATAACAGCAAAACGGATCGTGAGAATAACTTTGGGTTTATCTCGTCTGAGAATGGTAATGAGCTGTTTTTTCATAAGAATGAGATAAGCCGGAGCCATACGCCTGCTGACAATACACCGGTGCTGTTCAGGGAAGGTACGGGTAAAAATGGTAAGCCTACGGCTTTTAACGTTCACTTGCTTGATAAAACAGATGAGAAGACGGCTGAGCTCCTCATTCAATATCTCCGGGGTATTATTGAGCAGAGCGTTGATTTCGCTCGTTGGCGTTATCGTGACAGCGTTGTTAATTGCCTCACTCAGTCCTTTGGCGAAAGGGCTATAATTCGGTTAGTTACCAGTGATATAGCTACTACAAAAGTCTTGCCGCTATTTTTAAAATCACGTAACTACGAGAACCAGTTTGCACTTTTCGCTTCTGATAAGAATTTTGATGATTTGACCGCACAACAAATATCCCCTGCGGTCATGCCTTCGTCATTTATCGATAATAACATTGATCAGTTCGCTGTTTGGGTGAAAAGGTGTTCTGCGGCTACGGATTGCCAGGGGGCTTCAACATCGGACATCATCAATGAATTACTCAGCCATATATCTATAAGTGCTATTCTCTACCTGGCATTTTACGATTGTATAAATAGCGAGCGGATTCTTGAGTATCGGCATGATGATATAGAGAATTTTGTTCGACGTAGTTTCACGAAAAATAAAATGGATATACAACCATTTATCCGTGATGCCTATCGGCAGAAATTCTCATCGAGAGAGCAATTTTATAAACATTCCGTGATTAGTCCTTTTATCAATACGTATCTGATTAAACAGAAGATGTTCAGGAAAGATTTCAGTTTTGTTAATGATATCGAGTCGAATACTGAAATTTCTTCTGATCCTGAATACTTCATTCTGAGTAAATTGTTACCGTTGCTTGGGCGCAACGATGAACAGTCCGTTCTGAGTATTATTCTGCATGAGATATGGCACGGAGTCTTGTCGGGTAAAATTCCGGTAAATCATCCTTCTGTTTTCAAATTGTTCCCACAATGTAGTTCATTACAAATTCGTTTCCCAAGTTTAGAATTATCCTGTGAGGCGTTTCACTGGAATGCAAAACAACCTGACGGAACGATAGAGAAAAAATTCCTTTGTCGTTCGAAAATCTGCCATGATCCGCAGGTACTACCCGACCTCAGTCGGGACTACATCGACTTCACTATTTATGACTGGCTTGCCCACTATGGCATGACCTATCTGATTGCAGGCGAACCTTCTAAGCGGGATTTCCCAATTAAACTGGCTGGGTATTTCAACCGTATCAGAGAATTACATTCCCGCTTGTATTGCCGCAGTTGTGGGGTGTTGATGGTTCCAGATATGAAATATGCTCGTGTGGAAGTCAGCGTCTGGGATACAAAGTCGAAAGGATTTGTGAAAAAACCTTTCCAGGCCGCGTATCGCCTGACCGTCTTTAAATGTGCCAGTCATTCGTGCGAACAGTTTGGTATCGGGCATTACATTAATCACTGTATTGGTTACAAATGCAGCGAAATAATTGACGCCAGGGATTTACATGAAAAATGTTCAGAAGGACGATTTATTTGTGCATCCTGTGGTTCCTGCTGTACGACGCATCAGGAGAAATTTGGTAATGTAAACAAGGGCGAAACAGAACAGGTCAAGTACAATCGCCTTTATCGGGACTCGCCGTTCTTTTCATCATAAGTCTTCGTTCATTTTGAGCATGTCCGTAAGGACATACAGTTTCACCTCTTAGCCAAGAAGGATTACCGGGTGGATAAGCACTACCAACCTAAATTCCAGGAAGAATACAGCGCCAAAATTCCGGCACTGACGTTACTGACCAGCCTCGGCTGGACGTTTTTATCTCCGAAACAGATTATGGATTACCGGGGCTATAAACAGGATGAGGTGGTGCTGCGTCCGGTTCTGCGTGAAGAGCTGTCGAAGCGTTCATTTATGGCGGGTGGCAAAACCTGCCAGTTATCGGAAAAAGCACTGGATAACCTGATATCACAGGTCTGTTCTCCGGCGCTGAATGAAGGGCTGCTCAAAGCCAATGAACGGATGTATAACCATCTGCTCTACGGTATCGCCGTCACGGAGTTTGTCGATGGCAAGAAGGTGAACCCCACCATTGCGCTGATTGACTGGGAACATCCGGAAAATAACCAGTTCCATTTTACTGAAGAATTTACGGTATTGCGGTCAGGTGGTGTTGAAACCCGGAGGCCAGATATTGTCTGCTTTGTTAATGGTATCCCGCTGGCTGTTATTGAAGCGAAAAGCCCGGCTGGTCATGGCAAGAAAGGGCCAACCATTGACGAAGGGATATCCCAGAGTATCCGCAACCAGTTCAACGATGAAATCCCGCAGCTGTTTGCCTACAGCCAGATATTACTGTCGATTAACGGGCATGACGGGCGCTACGGTACCTGTCATACACCAATGAAATTCTGGGCGGCATGGCGCGAAGAAGATATCACGGATGCGCAGATGTATGCTCTGCGCAACCATCAGTTATCGACTGAGCAAATTGATGCGTTGTTTGATCATCGTCCTTCAGCCGATCTCGACTGGTATCAACAGTTAATCGCCGCTGGTGAACTGGCTGTCAGTGGACAGGATAAGCTGCTTATCAGCCTGCTTTCGCCGGAACGTCTGCTGGAGATGACCCGCTTCTTCACCCTGTTTGATAAAAAGACCGGAAAGATTGTCGCCCGCTATCAACAGGTGTTCGGGATTAAAAGACTGCTGGAACGCATCAGTACTCGCAGACCGGATGGGGGCAGGGAAGGTGGGGTGATCTGGCATACCACGGGGTCAGGTAAATCGTACACCATGGTTTTCCTCAGCAAGGCGCTGATCCTTCATGACAGCCTGAAGCAATGTCGCATTGTGGTGGTGACGGACCGTGTCGATCTTGAAGGGCAGCTCAGCGGTACTTTCGCTTCTGGTGGAGAACTGGCCGGGAAGGATGATAAGGCCAAAGCGATGGCGACCTCAGGTCAGAAGCTGGCACAGCAGATTGGCTCTGGTAAAGAACGTATAATCTTTACCCTTATCCAGAAATTTAACTCAGCGACAAAATTGCCTGAATGCGTCAATACCAGCCCCGACATCATCGTTCTGATTGATGAAGGACACCGCAGCCAGGGTGGCGAGAACCATGTGCGAATGAAACTGGCCCTGCCTAACGCCGCCTTTGTGGCGTTTACCGGTACGCCATTGCTGAAAGAAGATAAAACCACCAATAAATTCGGACCGATTGTCCACGCTTATACCATGCAGCGAGCGGTAGAAGATAAAGCCGTTACACCTTTGCTGTATGAAGAACGTATTCCCGACCTTGAGGTTAACGATCGGGCAATAGATGCCTGGTTTGATCGTATTACCGATGGGTTAAGCGAAGCGCAAAAAGCCGACCTTAAGCGTAAATATGCCCGTAAAGGTGAGGTTTATAGTGCAGATGATCGCATCCGTCTGATCGCACTCGATATCGCCACGCACTTCTCGAAGAATATTGATGAGGGACTGAAAGGCCAGCTTGCCTGCGACAGCAAGATTTCCGCCATCAAATATAAAAAGTATCTTGATGAAGCCGGGTTGTTTGAGTCAGCTGTAGTTATCAGCCCGCCGGATACCCGGGAAGGGAATACCGAGGTGGATGAAAGCAAACTGCCGGAAGTGACAAAATGGTGGAAGGATAACGTTGGCACACAGGATGAGTCCGTTTATACCCGCAATATCATTAGCCGTTTCGATACCGATGATAAGCTAAAATTGTTGATCGTCGTTGACAAACTGCTCACCGGGTTTGATGAACCGAAAAATACCGTGCTGTATATCGACAAACCGCTTAAGTCCCACAACCTAATCCAGGCGATTGCCCGGGTAAACCGACTGCATCCACTGAAAAAGTTTGGCCTGCTGATTGATTATCGCGGCATTCTGGCTGAACTGGACACGACGATCGGTAAATATCAGGATCTCGCCTCCCGAACTCAGGGAGGATATGACATCAAGGATATTGACGGGCTGTACAGCGCCATGAGCTCTGAATACAAGCGTCTGCCGCATCTGTATAACCAGTTGTGGGCCATATTTGCCGGTGTTAAAAACAAGAATGATACTGAGCAGTTGCGTGCAGTTCTGGTGCCTAAAATGGAAGAACGTAACGGAGAGATGGTCGATATCCATCAGAAAACCCGTGATGATTTCTTCGAGGCATTAACGGCCTTTGCCGGATGCCTGAAAGTGGCACTGCAGTCCGCTACCTTCTTCACAGACAAGAGCTTTACGGAACAAGACCGAAATCTCTATAAAGAAACCGTAAAACAGATGTCCAGCCTGCGCCAGTGGGCAATGCAGGTCAGCGGAGAGCAGGTCAATTATGACGACTACGCTGAGCAGGTGAAAAAACTACTGGATAAGCATGTCACCGGCGTTGAGGTTCGTGAACCGGATGGCGTGTATGAAGTCGGTAAAATGGGGAAAAGTGAAAAGCCCGAAGAGTGGGACAGCAACAAAACCCGCAATGAAACCGACATCATTAAAACCCGCGTGACGAAGATGATTGAGCAGGAATTGCGTGATGACCCGTATGCTCAGGAGGCATTTTCAAAACTCCTGCGTATGGCTATCGAAGAGGCTGAAAAACTGTTTGACCATCCGCTGAAACAGTACCTTTTGTTCCGTGAATTTGAAGAACAGGTTGAAGCCCGTAAGCTCAGCGATATCCCGGATGCACTGGCGGTAAACAAGCATGCTCAGGCGTATTACGGTGTATTTAAAAAAGAGCTACCTGAGGTTTTTGCGGTAAACGACGTTCAGGTGCAGGATAAGTGGACGAAGCTGGCTTTTGAAGTGGACAACATTATCGTCAAAGCGGTGGCAGAAAACTCCCTGAACCCCCAGGACATTGAGAAAGTCGTTAAGACAAGTCTGCTACCACTGCTGTTTACGGCCTGCCGGGAAATTGGTGCCGGAATGAATCAGGTTAACCGTATTGTGGAAACCATCATCCAGATACTGCGCGTTGGTTTGATGAAATCATGAGTGAAAAAGAATCGCCATCAATGAAAGCGTTACGCATTGTCTATGGTGATGAGGTCATCGTCGTACAGTGTGTTCCGCGTCAGGTCGTAAAGGGCAGGGTGCTCATCAAGGTTTATCCGGACTGCCGGGTTGTGGCCTCTGTACCGCCTGAAACACCGGAGCACGAGGTATTGTCTGCGCTGAAAAAACGTGGGCGCTGGATATACCAGCAACTGCGTGATTTCAGGGAGCAACAGATACACATTGTTCCGCGTCAGTATGTCAGCGGAGAAAGCCATTATTATCTCGGTAAGCAATATCAGTTGAAAGTGACAGAAGACGCTACTGTGCCGCAACGAGTGAAAATGTTGCGTGGGCGTCTGGAAGTGACTGTCAGACACAAATCGGCAGAAAAGATTAAAGCCTTGCTGGCTGAATGGTATCGGGAACGTGCCAGAGATGTTTTTCAGCGCAGGCTTGATTTACTGATTCCGCAGACCCTTTGGGTCAGTGAGCGTCCTCCGATACGTCTGCGGGCGATGCAAACGCAATGGGGCAACTGTTCAGCAAAAGGCTGTCTGACCCTGAATCCATGGCTGGTTAAGGCATCCTCAGAATGTATCGATTATGTTTTGCTACATGAGTTATGCCATGTTGCTGAGCACAACCACAGTGAAGAGTTTTACCGCCTGATGGGGCAGGTTATGCCTGGGTGGGAAAAGGTCAAGAAACGGCTGGATGGCATGGCTGGGATGTTGTTGGCTGATATGTAGTAAGAGCCCAGCTAAATTAACATATTACAGAACTATATAAGAAGGGGTTTTATGTTTTTCAAAATTGTTAGAAACTTTAAAGCCAAGATTGGACCGTTCTTATTAACCCTGTTTTTGGCTCCAGGTTATGTTCATGCCAATACGTGGGAAATAAATGTCACAAGAAAAGATAGTAATTTATATCAAATTACTGGGAAGGATTCTTTTGTTAATACTAAATATTGTTATGTTTATGCTTATTCTGAAGACGCATATCTCAGGGTTGATGGCTATGATAAAAAAATAATTTTTACAGATAGCAAGGATTCATGTGATGTAGATAATGTATTTAGCATGGTTAATATTGACTCAGGAAAGTATGAGGTAGAGGTTTCTAAAAAAGAAGATAACTGGTATGAGATTTATGGTACAGATAATATGATAAAAACATCAATGTGCCTTAGTCTGGCTCTCAATGAAAAGGCTATTTTATCCATGGATGGTTATAGTGCAGGAGAGTTGATTTTTGATGACGGAGATAGCTGTAATGTAGAAGGGGTCTACTCTCCTGTTCGTTTGTGAATTGGATCTGGGATCAGTATGATCTATGGTGTTCATCCAGCTATGTAAGGATATAAAATGAAAATAGAAGCCGATGTAAAAAATATATCAAAATTAAGCGATTATTATTTTTTAGTTCCCGATTATCAACGTGAGTATGTATGGAAGGTTGATGATCAGGTTGAACAGTTTCTCATGGATTTAGACAATGAATACCAACCAGAGCAGAAAGATCAAAATGGTTATTTTCTCGGTTCTGTTATTCTCGTAAAGAATGGGGAAAAGCATGATGTTATTGACGGACAGCAGCGGTTGACCACTATTGTCATCACTATGTGTGCCTTACGGGATCTATTAAAAGATAGATTGGATACACTTGACAAAAAAGGGCTGGAATATCTGAAAACTATTGAGGAATGGCTCTCTAGTTATGATATTAATAGTGAGGAAAATCTAATTAGACTAGATCTTCAATATGAAGAAAGTCGAGGATTTATTTCGCGGTTAATTGAAGGGCAAACCAATACCTTTGCGGAAACAGCTTCAGTAAAAAAAATGGCTGACGCGTATGATCACATTCGTGATTATCTTAAATACCAATTGCAAGATAGCTTGAATGGATTAATCTCCTTCGCTCGCTTTTTTTTAACAAAAGTTGAGCTGGTTGTCATTGAATCAGAGAACTTAAGTAGCGCATTAAAGATCTTCGAAACGATCAATCAGCGTGGTGCCAGCCTTAATGCTATGGATCTTGTTAAGAATTTGATTTTCAGTCAGATAAAAGAAGAACAGTTTTCGGCAATAAAGACAACATGGAAATCCATCACTAATAACCTTGAGTCTTGCGGCGAAAGTGATAACCCGCTTCGTTTTTTACGTTACTTTCTGATGGCACGATATCATCACGGGATTTTGCGTGAAGATGATATATATAAATGGATCATTTCAGCTGAGGGGGAACTGTCGTTGCAGTATAAGACACGCCCTATGGTCCTCGTCAAAGAATTGGAAAAATTATCAGAACGATACGCTAACCTGGTCAATGCAACAAATGAAGCAGCCTACTGGCGTGAAAATATCCGTTTTCCAAACGTAAGTAACATTGGATATATTAATAAATATCGCTCACGTCAGCATTTGGTTTTACTAATGGCATTGGACATTAGTTGTTCAGATGATGTAATGGATTTCTTAGGTGCTCAACTTGAGAGCTTTTTATTCTTTACAAATACAATGGCTATTCAATCGAAGACATATGAGCAACGCTTTACTCAATGGGCTGTAAAGCTTCGGGATGTGAAAACGAAAGCAGAGGTTGCAAATGTTGTTTCAGCAACACTTATACCTTTTGTTGTGGAGCGTTTAGATGAATTTAAAGAACGATTCTCAATTATTAATGACTATAATTTTACGCCTCAGTATCGCCAACGTTATGTATTGGGTAGATTAGAGAATCATATCCGCCATCTTTGCGGTTTTCCGGAAAAGAGCCAGCAGGCTATTCAGCAGATGCAAATTGAGCATATTCTTCCTCAGACGGTACGAAACGCCCCTGAAAACGGGGAGTTCTCTGATGCAAATCGAACAAGTTATCTCTACAAGCTTGGTAATGTAACATTATTAGAGAGTACAATTAACCAGTCCGTCAATAACTGCAATGATTTGAGTGAAGACTGGTTTTTGAAAAAACAAACAGAATATTTAAACTCTGAAATCATCATGACTCGATTACTCCACTCCCAGTACTCAATTGGTGATAACACTGCATTAAATCGCTTTAAGCTGAAATATGGTTATGAATATCAAGACTGGTCCGCGGAAAGCATCACAGCAAGGCAACGCCTGCTGATGGATCTTGCCATTGACTGCTGGCGATTTAATGATCAGAGAATAGATGCTTATATAGTAAATAACCTGAGCACTGAACCTGGAAACGAATTTACGCTGTAATAATATCCTTCATCGCAAAGTCCCCCCTGGAGCGCTATGCTTACCAGGGGCTGGATATTCAGCCTGTATGCAGTAAGTAATGTTTCAGATATAACTAACTATCAGTCGGTTGCTCATCAATTTTTTAATATTATCAATTAGTTTAATCATGACGTGCAGGCCATTGAGATGAATGTCTCTCTTCTGCCTGTCTGGTTGTGAGGGGTCTTGATCGACCTACTGAGCGGAAAGGTAAACTGGCAGCAATTAGGAGAGACAACGAGGAACGGGTCACAGATATAACGAACCATTTGGGTGATTCTATCTATCTGTGCTGTTTCTGAGCTCAACGTTATCCACAACTATCCATTTTGTGCATGTTACTGCAAAGATGGATAGTCAATCTCCGCATAGTGTTGCAATGAGTTGCTATGTAACACATTGATCCTGCGTAGAATTTAAAATCCCTCGGCGTTCGCGCTGTGCGGGTTCAAGTCCCGCTCCGGGTACCATGGGAAAGATAAGAATAAAATCAAAGCAATAAGCAGTGTCGTGAAACCACCTTCGGGTGGTTTTTTTGTGCCTGCAACTTGTCGTTACACCCTCCTTAATTTTTAATCACCGGCAAAGCCACTCAAAAAGTATCTCTGATACGGACCGGCATGTAAGATAGGTGCTGGCGAGTTGAGATCCACAAGGAAAAGCGTATGAAAACGGGACCGTTAAACGAAAGTGAGTTGGAATGGCTGGACGATATTCTGACCAAATACAACACTGACCACGCCATCCTTGATGTGGCGGAGCTGGACGGTTTATTGACGGCGGTGTTGAGTTCTCCGCAAGAGATTGAACCGGCACAGTGGCTGGTTGCCGTGTGGGGTGGGGCTGACTATGTGCCGCGCTGGGCGTCTGAGAAAGAGATGACACGCTTTATGAACCTGGCCTTTCAACATATGGCCGATACCGCAGAGCGTCTGAACGAATTCCCGGAGCAGTTTGAGCCGCTATTCGGCTTGCGAGAAGTTGATGGCAGCGAGCTGACGATTGTTGAGGAGTGGTGCTTTGGCTATATGCGGGGCGTGGCACTTTCTGACTGGTCAACATTGCCCGATTCGTTAAAACCAGCGCTGGAGGCGATAGCGCTGCACGGTACTGAGGACAACTTCGAGCGGGTAGAGAAGATGTCGCCAGAAGCGTTTGAAGAGAGCGTAGATGCCATTCGACTGGCGGCGCTTGATTTACATGCATACTGGATGGCGCATCCGCAGGAAAAAGCTGTTCAGCAACCGATCAAAGCAGAAGAGAAACCGGGGCGTAACGATCCTTGTCCGTGCGGCAGTGGTAAGAAATTTAAGCAGTGCTGCCTGCATTAAGAAGTCAAATTGGGTGTCAGCGTTAATTCTGGCACCCAATAAGGAATTTGAGGCTATCTGATCACCCCACTTCTGGTAACAACCCTGCCGCAATCAAAAATTGCACGCCAATCACAGCAATACCACAGAGAAACACCACCACCAGCGCCGGACGACCACCTTTCACCCGGTAACCCGCCTGAGGATTGTGCTTTCTGCTTTGCCAGGTCAATAGTGAAGGGATAATCAATGCCAGTACCGCCAGCGCCACACCGGCGTAACCCAGCGCCATCACAAATCCTCGTGGATAAAACAGTGCAAACGCCAACGGCGGCAGAAAGGTAATTGCACCAGTTTGCAATC
>SKEE01002006.1_pt1 | contig 14870 bp, 16 predicted proteins | sample 4826661 | NCBI WGS metagenome assembly SKEE01 (sample SAMN11008817, study PRJNA524170) | human gut metagenome | biome: Human fecal sample; material: Feces; isolation source: fecal sample from pouch patient p20 | host: Homo sapiens | place: Israel: Tel-Aviv | collected 2016-11-14
GAGAAATAATAGCTGATGTAATAAAAAAACGGCTGTCGAATCCGGCAGTCACAAGATTACACCAGGAGGAATATTAAAATGGCAAAAAATTATGAAAATCAGAACAAAACAGGCAACTACAGTACTGACAAAACAACTTCCAGAAATGCGGTAGACAGCCAGAACTGCGGTAAAAACAGCTCTGCAAATTCTTCAAAGAACACATCCCGCAACAAAGCATCCAGTGCATACAACAGAGAACAGGACGAATACTCCGACAAAAAATAATATAAAACAGAATTTCAGGCAACTCTTTTCCCTTCTGAAAGCAGAAGACAGGCTTCGCAAAACTGCGAAGCCTGTTTTCATATAAAACGCAGATGGTTGCAGGAACAGAATTCCTACATATGATAAAGAAAAAGGAAAGTTTGCCATGTCGCCTATCAAAACCATTTCTGCAAAGATGCTCGATCATTTTGTCGGGCAGCCGGATGCGTGGATCATAGATTTAAGAGAACACAGTGTTTATGAGCGAAGTCACATAAAGGGAGCAGTCAATGTACCATATGAGGAACTGGAAGGCGGATATGCATTTCCAAAGGATAAGTTCCTTGTTTTTTACTGCGACAGAGGAGGTGCAAGTATGGCAGCTGCCAGAGAGCTTGCCCGAAGAGGGTATAAAACAAGCTCTGTGACAGGCGGATTTGCAGCATACAGAGGAAGAAATATTGATGTTTCGTAATAATTCAGAATGTAGTATTCCGTAACTATTCCGTAACCCTCTGACTGAATATGAACGGATTCAGTCAGAGGTGACCCGAAAACACGCATTTTTGTGCAATATAAACCAAAATCAATCAATAATTCTGTGAAATAGTTTGATTGACTTTGACTGATTCTGACGTTATACTAAAGCCATAAATGAGAAAGAGGAACGGGAGGGAGCAGAGAATGATCTGTACAGTAACTTTTAATCCGTCTCTGGACTATATCGTATCTGTGGAGGATTTTAAACTGGGTCTGACCAACAGGACAAGTTCAGAACTGATGCTTCCGGGCGGAAAGGGAATCAACGTTTCTACAGTCCTGATGAATCTTGGGATTGGAAATACCGCACTTGGATTTACAGCCGGCTTTGTGGGCGATGAGATTATCCGAAGATTACAGGAAATGGGAGTAAAGTCAGATTTCATTCAGATCGGAGACGGAGTTTCCAGAATCAATGTAAAGCTGAAATCCATTGACGGGACAGAGATCAACGGTGCAGGACCGGTGATCGGGAAAGAAAAAGTAGAACAACTGATGGAGAAGCTGGATACACTGGGAGAGGGCGATGTGCTTTTCCTGGCGGGAAGTATTCCATCCTCCATGCCGGATGATATGTATGAACAGATTATGGCAAGACTGGACGGAAAGGGTGTAATGATTGTAGTAGATGCAACGAAAGATCTTCTGGTCAACGTCCTTAAGTATCATCCGTTTCTGGTAAAGCCCAACAATCATGAGCTGGGCGAGATCTTCGGCGTAGAATTAAAGACAAGAGAAGATGTGATCCCGTACGGAAAGAAGCTTCAGGAAAAGGGTGCAAGAAATGTGCTGATCTCCATGGCAGGAGAAGGTGCCGTCCTGGTTTCTGAAGATGGACAGGTGTTCGAGGAACCGGTTCCAAAGGGAACTCTGATAAATGGAGTGGGTGCAGGAGATTCCATGGTAGCGGGTTTTGTAGCCGGCTGGATGGAGAAAAAGAACTATGAACATGCATTCCATATGGGAATTGCAGCAGGAAGTGCAAGTGCTTTTTCAGAGAATCTTGCGACAAGGAAAGAAATTGAAGAAGTTTACCGCCAGGTAACGCAAAGATAAAAGGAGGAGAAAGGGATGAGGATCACAGATCTGCTTGACAGACGGAGCGTGTCATTGACTGCGGCTCCGAAAGGCAAATCGGAAGCTTTGGATATGGCTGTTGATCTCATGGTAAAGAGTGAGAAGATCAGCGACCGTGAAGCTTACCGCAAACAGGTATACTTACGTGAAGAAGAAAGCACTACAGGAATCGGAGATGGAATTGCCATCCCTCATGGAAAATGTGATGCAGTTAAGAAACCGGGACTTGCCGCAATGGTCATCAAAAATGGTGTGGAATTTGAAGCACTGGATGATGAGCCGGTAACATTACTGTTTCTGATCGCAGCACCAAATACAGAGGATAACATCCATCTGGATGTACTCAGTAAACTTTCGGTGATGCTGATGGATGAAGAATTTACAGAATCCCTCAGAAATGCTTCTTCCGTAGATGAGTTTATGGACATCATTGATAAGGCTGACAGTGAGAAGAAAGATATTGATGAGAGACTTGCAGATACAGGTTCGGCAGAGGGAACACAGGCAAAGATCCTTGCGGTTACTTCCTGTCCGACGGGTATCGCACATACCTATATGGCAGCAGAGGGAATCGAGAAAGCTGCCAAAGCAAAGAACTGTTTTGTCAAGATCGAGACAAGAGGTTCCGGTGGAGCCAAGAATGTACTGACAGACAGTGAGATTGCAGAGGCAGACTGCATTATCGTAGCTGCAGATGCACAGGTGCCGATGGATCGTTTCGACGGAAAGAAAGTCATTGAATGCCAGGTATCTGACGGAATCAGCAAAGCAGATCAGCTGATGGAGAGAGCACTGAATGGTGATGCTCCAATCTACCATGCGTCAGCAACTTCCTCATCTTCAGCGGCTGCAAAATCCGGCGGCAGTGCAGGACATAAGATTTATACGCAGCTGATGAATGGTGTATCTCATATGCTTCCTCTGGTTGTCGGCGGTGGTATTCTGATCGCGATCGCCTTCCTGATCGATGGGCTGAGCATAGATCTGAATTCTCTTCCGGCAGATCAGAGAGCAAACTTTGGTACGATCACACCGGCAGCAGCACTGCTTAAAGGAATCGGCGGCACCGCATTTGGCTTTATGCTTCCAATCCTGGCAGGATTTATTGCCATGGCAATCGGTGACAGGCCGGCACTTGCACTCGGCCTGGTAGGCGGAATGATGGCAGCCAGCGGTAAATCTGGTTTCCTGGGTGCCCTGCTTGCAGGTTTTGCAGCAGGATATCTGATCCTTGCTCTTAGAAAAGTATGCGAAAAGCTTCCGGAAGCACTGGAAAAAATCGCTCCGGTCCTTATTTATCCGGTAGTGGGAATCCTGCTTATGGGCTTACTGATGACATTCATTGTAGAGCCGATCATGGGCGGTATCAATACGGGGCTTAACAACGCCTTGACAGGTATGGGGAGTTCAAGTAAAGTAGTATTAGGTATTGTATTAGGCGGAATGATGGCAATTGATATGGGTGGCCCGTTTAACAAGGCAGCCTATGTATTTGGTACAGCCGCTATTGCAGCAGGCAACTATGATATTATGGCAGCAGTTATGATCGGCGGTATGACACCTCCGTGTGCGATCGCTCTTGCAACCCTGCTGTTTAAGGATAAGTTCACAAAAGAGGAGAGAGAGGCAGGTCCTACAAACTTTATCATGGGTCTTGCGTTTATCACGGAAGGTGCGATTCCGTTTGCAGCATCAGATCCTCTGCATGTACTTCCTTCCTGTATCATCGGATCAGCAGTGGCCGGTGCGATGTCCATGGCATTCAACTGTACTCTGATGGCACCTCACGGTGGAATCTTTGTATTCCCGGTAGTAGGAAATGCAGTTATGTATCTGGCAGCACTTGTTGTCGGAACCGTAGTTTCAGCAGTTTTACTTGGTATATTAAAGAAAAAAGTAGCATAAATACTCTGTCGGTCATGACAGAAACGATATGATCAAAATAAAAAATGGAGGATATAGAAATGAAAGAATTTAAGTATGTAGTTACAGATAACGAAGGAATCCATGCTCGCCCGGCAGGAGAACTTGTAAAGCTTGTCAAAGGATTTGAATCTACTGTATCTATCGAAAAAGACGGCAAAAAAGTAGACTGCAGAAAGCTCCTTGCACTGATGGGACTTGGAGTTAAGAAAGGCCATGAAGTTACCTTTACCTTTGAGGGAGCAGATGAAGAGGCTGCATATGAGGCAGTAAGCAAATTCATGCAGGAAAATCTGTAATTAATGAAAGAACGAAGATCAGACAAAGTTGCTGTGAACGGAGTGAACAGTAACACTTTTGAAACAGGAGATGATGCAGTCATCTCCTGTTTCTGTTATAATAAAAATACAAAAGTAATTGGGGGCAAACTATGCTTACAGAACAAAGATATGAAATTATTCTGAAACTCCTGGAGGAAAAGAGGAGCATCACTGTCACAGAATTAAAAGATATCCTCGATACATCTGAGTCCACCGTGCGGAGAGACATCACAGCTCTTGACAAGGCCGGAAGACTGACAAAAGTATTTGGAGGGGCAGTAGTGCTGGAGCGCAAAGTAACAGCATATGAACCGACCGTAGCCCAGAAATCAGAACTGAACAAAAAGGAAAAAGAGAAAATCGCAGAATATGCGGCCAGCCTGATAAAGGCAGATGATTTTGTTTACCTGGATGCAGGAACGACTACAGGGCTGATTCTGGATTATCTGGAGGGAACCAAGGCTTCCTTTGTGACGAATGCGGTCTCTCATGCACAGAGACTGGCCAAGATGGGGATTCATGTTTTTCTGATCGGAGGAGAACTTAAGAGTTCCACAGAGGCGGTTGTCGGGAGTCAGGCCATCAAAATGCTTTCGATGTATCATTTTACCAAAGGATTTTTTGGAACGAACGGGATCACAAAGAGAGAAGGCTTTACCACACCGGATACAAATGAGGCACTTGTGAAGGAAAAGGCAGTCAGACAGTGCAGGGATGCGTATGTTCTTGCAGACTGCTCCAAGTTTGGACAGGTCAGCTCGGTGACATTCGAAGAATTTGCACATATGCACATTCTGACAGAGAAGATTCCGGAAGAGTATCAGGAATGCGGAAATGTTTTGAAAGTGGAATAAAAGAATGATATACTGAAAAAAAATGGATAGGAGAAATTATTATGAAATACATGTTTGCATCGGATGTACATGGTTCAGCATTTTTCTGCCGGAAAATGCTGGAGGCATACAGAGAAGAAAAAGCAGAAAGACTGGTACTGCTGGGAGATCTGCTCTATCATGGACCAAGAAACGATCTTCCGAAGGAATATGCGCCGAAGGAAGTGATCGCAATGCTCAATAAGATGAAGAATGACATTTATGCAGTGCGGGGAAACTGTGAGGCAGAAGTGGACCAGATGGTCTTAAACTTTCCGGTAATGGCAGATTATTGCATTCTGGCAATTGACGGACTGACTTTCTATGCCACACATGGACATGTCTATAATGAAAATAATCTTCCGCCTTTCCGGGAGGGAGATATCCTTATTCACGGACATACACATGTTCTCAAGGCAGAGCAGAGGGATGGATATATTCTTCTGAATCCGGGATCTGTATCGATTCCGAAGGAAGGAAATCCACCGACCTACGCGGTGCTGGAGGACAAAGTATTTACAATTAAAGATTTTGATGGAAATATCATCAAGGAAATGAGGCTTGCATGAAATATATGGAACTGATCGCACCCTGTCATTTTGGAATGGAAGCGGTTCTGAAGCGTGAGATCCTGGATCTTGGTTATGAGATCAGCAAAGTAGAGGATGGAAAGGTTACTTTTCTGGCAGATGCGGATGGGATCGCACAGGCAAATATGTTCCTTCGTACTACGGAGCGTATTCTTCTCAAGACAGGAGAATTCAAGGCGGTAACTTTTGACGAATTATTTGAAAAGACAAAGGCAATTCCGTGGGAAGACTATATTCCGAAGGATGGAAAATTCTGGGTGGCAAAGGCAAACTCCGTAAAGAGTGCCCTGTTCAGCCCGTCGGATATTCAGTCGATCATGAAGAAAGCGATCGTAGAACGACTCAAAAGTGTTTATGGAATCTCCTGGTTTCCGGAGGACGGAGCAAGTTTCCCGATCCGTGTCGCTTTTATGAAGGATGTGGCAACGATTGGAATTGATACTTCCGGTGTTTCCCTTCATAAGAGGGGATATCGTCAGATGACAGTTAAGGCTCCGATCACAGAGACTCTGGCCTCTGCATTGATCATGCTGACTCCGTGGAACAAAGAGAGAATTCTGGTCGATCCTTTCTGTGGAAGTGGAACCTTCCCGATCGAGGCTGCAATGATGGCTGCGGACATGGCACCGGGAATGAACCGTTCTTTCCTTGCGGAGGACTGGAAGCATCTTGTTCCGCGCAAATGCTGGTACGATGCCCTGGAAGAGGCTCAGGACCGCGTAAATCTTGATATTGAGACAGATATTCAGGGTTATGATATTGACCCGGAGGCACTCAAGGCAGCACGTTCCAATGCAAAGATGGCAGGAGTGGACAAGCTGATTCATTTTCAGCAGAGAGCAGTCAAAGATCTGAGCCATCCGAAGCCATATGGATTCATTATCACAAATCCACCGTACGGTGAGCGTCTGGAAGAAAAAGAAGCACTTCCGGCACTGTACCGTGAGATTGGAGAAAGCTTCCGTCGTCTGGATAAATGGTCCATGTATCTGATCACATCTTATGATCATACAGAAAACGATATTGGAAAAAAAGCAGACAAAAACCGCAAGATCTATAATGGTATGCTGAAGACTTATTACTATCAGTTCCTTGGTCCGAAGCCGCCAAAGAGGAGGAAAGACTGATGAAAAAAGTAATTTTTGCTACAGGAAATGAGGGAAAAATGAAAGAGATCCGTGAAATTCTCGGAGATCTTGATATTGAACTTCTTTCTTTAAAGGATGCCGGAATTCATGCTGACATTGTAGAAGATGGAAAGACATTTGAGGAAAATGCACAGATCAAGGCAAAGGCAATCTGTGATCTGACAGGAGAGATCGTTCTTGCAGATGATTCAGGACTTGAGATCGATCATCTGAACAAAGAGCCTGGAATTTACTCTGCCCGCTACATGGGAGAGGATACTTCCTATCATATCAAAAACGCAAAGCTGATCGAACGTCTTGAGGGGGTTCCGGATGAAGAGAGAACGGCAAGATTTGTCTGTGCCATTGCAGCTGCCTTTCCGGATGGAAACATCAGAACTGTGAGAGAAGCGATGGAAGGAAGAATCGGATACGAAGAAAGAGGAGAGAATGGTTTTGGCTATGATCCAATCTTTTATCTTCCGGAATATGGCTGTACTTCGGCAGAACTCTCCATGGAAGAGAAAAATAAGATCAGCCACAGAGGGAAGGCTCTGCGTGCTATTAAGGACGTACTTCGATGAAAATCCTTGTAGTCAGTGACAGCCATGGCAGAGATGAAAATCTGGAACAGGCGGTTATGCAGGAAACACCGTTTGATATGCTGATCCACTGCGGGGATGTAGAGGGCAGAGAGATTTTTATAGAAGCATTTACAGAATGTCCCTGCCATATTGTCTCCGGAAACAATGATTTCTTCTCAGACCTTCCAAGAGAAGAGATCATAGAGGTGGGAAATAACAGGATTTTTGTCACTCATGGTCACTATTATGGTGTCTCCATGGATGTTTCAGGGGTTGTAGATGAGGCCAGGAACCGCGGATGTAATATTGCTCTTTTTGGACATACTCACAAGCCGTTTCTGGAGGATATAGACGGTATTCTGACCCTTAATCCGGGAAGTCTTACCTATCCCAGACAAAGGGGCAGAAGACCAAGCTACGCCGTCCTGGAGATAGATGAGAAGGGTAAAATGACAGCGGAAATCAGATATCTGTGAAAATCAGGTTGACACTACGCAATAAAAAAGTTACTCTTAAGTTGAGAAAATAAAAGAGGTGGTGGAAATAATATTCAGAAAGTATGGAAAGGAGAATATATGAAAAAACTGAAAAAATTAATGGCGGTATTACTGGCAGTAATGCTTGTATTAGCTGTACAGGTTCCGGTAAGTGCGTATGCCCCATCCAAACCGCGGGTGACATATTGCGGATATTCCGGCAATGGCAAATTAAGGGTACAGTGGAAAACACAGAGTGATGCGGACGGCTATCTGATCAAATATTATGATTTGGTAACCGGAGCTGTCAAGAAAGTATATATTGATGAGAATTATGCAAGCGAGTATTCCGAAGTTTATTATACAATAAACAGAGATGGAAACAAGGTAAACCGTGTACTGGTAAGTGCATATTTTTATGATTATAATGGAAACAGAGTGTTCAGTACAGCAACTCAGAAATATGTATGTTCATCAAGAAATGTATCTGCAGGCAATAGTTCCGGCAGAAATATGACAATCAGATGGAAAAAGCTTTATGGAGCCAATGGATATAGACTGTATAGGTCAAAATCAAAAAATTCAGGATATTCCCTCTACAAGACATTGTCAGGAGGTGCGACATCCTGTAAACTTACAGGATTATCAGGGTATACTTATTTTAAACTGATTCCTTACAGAAATGTAAATGGAGGAAAATGGAATCTTCCGATCAGTGCATTTTATACTCATACATATTATTATTAATGTCTGAAGTCCGGTGCAGCGAATAATAAGTCAGTGTTATAGCTGCTGCACTGGTAATCCACCACTAAAAAATGGTTTGTATAAGTCTGAAGAAGAACTTATACAAACCATTTTCTTTCGTGTGCGGATAACAGGACTTGAACCTGCACGTCACAAAACACCAGAACCTAAATCTGGCGCGTCTGCCAATTCCGCCATATCCGCAGAAGAGTAATAAAAAACACTATCATATGAGTGATAGTGTTCCAAATGAGACATCGGGGATTCGAACCCCGGACAACTTGATTAAAAGTCAAGTGCTCTACCAACTGAGCTAATATCCCATAGTATTAGACTGGGCTAGCTGGATTCGAACCAGCGAATGCAGCAGTCAAAGTGCTGTGCCTTACCGCTTGGCGATAGCCCAAAGGCGAAAGGGTGGATACAGGGATTCGAACCCTGGGCCTCCAGAGCCACAATCTGGCGCGCTAACCAACTGCGCTATACCCACCACAGCGTGCCTGAAGGGATTCTATCCAGCTGAGCTACAGACACATTTCTCTGCTTCGCTTACAGAGAAGCGGGTGATGGGAATCGAACCCACGTATCCAGCTTGGAAGGCTGGTGTTCTACCATTGAACTACACCCGCAATTCGCTGAAACGGTAAAAGTTGTTTACAGCATCGGGGTGACAGGATTCGAACCTGCGGCCTCCTGGTCCCAAACCAGGCGCTCTAGCCAAGCTGAGCCACACCCCGCTAACGGTATTTAGTTGTTTGCGCTTCGCTCTGTCGCTCAACGCAAGACATATTATATATTAGGCATATCCAAATGTCAACAACTTTTTTGAAATTTTTTTAAAAAAATTTTCGAAACGCCGCAAAGCCTTATTTTATGCGGGTTTACGGGCAAAAAAATTTACTTTGATGTCGCTTCTGGTTGGAAAAAATCTATGAAAATGATACAATAAAAATGATTATGTAATACCACGACAGTTGCAGAACAGGACACTCAAATCAGAGGGAGATACAAAATGAACGTACAGGAATTTCAGAACAAATTAAAAGAGATACAGTCTGTTGCCAGAGAAAACGAGAATTCTCTCACGACTGCTCAGATCAGAGATACTTTTGCGGGACTGGAGCTTGATAAGAGTCAGCTCCTTGGAGTACTCAAATACCTGACTTCACAGGGAATTCAGATTGAGGGAATGGAAGAAACGGCTGCAGAAGAAACAAAAGAACCAAAGTATAAGAAGGTTCTGCTGACTCCGGAAGAAGAAGCATATTTTAAGGATTATCTTTCAGAGCTTCCGGAGCTTTCCATAGATACAAAGCAGGCTTTTGCAGGACTTGCAGAGGGAAATCAGGAAGCATTACAGGCTCTTACAGCCCATTATATGAAAGAAACTGCAAGGATGGCAGCGGATATGAATGCCGAGGAGATTTTTCTTGCGGATTTGATCCAGGAGGCCAATTTATCCCTGATTCAGGCACTGGGAGAGGCCGGAACGGAATTAAGAGATGAAAAATGGCTCATGGGAGAGGTAAGAAAAGGTCTTATCAGGGTTCTGGAGGAACAGACCCAGAGAAAATTTGCAGATGACAGCCTAGTGGCCAGAGTAGAAAAACTGGAAAGTGCTGTTCGGGAACTGAATGATGATGAAGATGATAAAAATGCATTCAGTATAGATGAACTTGCGATCATTCTTGACATGAAAGTAGATGAGATCCGAGATGTCCTGCGCCTGACAGGTGATGATAAATAGGAACTTCCTATCACTGAAGGTGATTTGGAATGCATTTTGACCAAGTTACTGCGAACGGAGTGAACAGTAACAGCAATCTTAATGATAAAAACAGTTATCTGCATAACCGCCATGAGAGTTGAAATATGTCGATTTTTATGATAGGATAGTATAAGTGGGAGGTATTTTTATGCAGATTAGAGAATCAGCGGAGGATTATCTGGAAGCGATTCTGGTTTTATCCAAAAAAGGCGAAGGAGTGCGCTCTGTTGACATTGCATCTATGCTGGGGGTTTCAAAGCCAAGTGTCAGTCATGCAATGAAGTTATTAAGAGAAGATGGCTATATCGCAATGGACCGTTATGGTACAGTTACATTGCTTGAGAAAGGCGCAGAGATTGCACATAGAATTTATGAAAGACATACAGTTCTGACCAGGATGCTTGAGGGACTTGGAGTTACACCTGAGAATGCCAGAGCAGATGCCTGCAAGATGGAGCATGATGTCAGCGATGAAAGCTTTGAAAAGATCAAAGAACATCTGACCGCGAAAGGTGAGAATTTAAAGGATACGAAATAAAAGAAGGTCGTCACAATCAGAGAAATCTGAAAGTGATGACCTTCTTTTTATGAAATACAGGTGTTGCAGGTTGCTTTTTTCTGAGGCAGCTGAGCGAGGATGATCGCACCGAACATCAGCACACAGCCCAGAATCTCGCGTCCGCTCAGACTCTGTCCCAGGATCAGCCATCCGGCGATCACAGAGATACAGGATTCGAGACTGAGGATCAGAGAGGCTACGGTAGGATTCATGTTTTTCTGACCGACGATCTGCAGAGTGTAGGCAACACCGCAGGACAGGACTCCGGCATAGAGGAGCGGGATCTTGGCAGCAAGAATGCCACTGAGATCCGGGCTTTCAAAGAGCAGTGCCGGAATTCCGGAGAGGATGCCGCAGACAAGGAACTGTATGCATGACATTTTTACTCCGTCCACCAGAGGCGAGAAATGATCGATGACCAGAATATGAAGAGAAAAAAGTACCGCACAGATCAGGACGAGCAGTTCGCCCCTTCCGATGGCGAAGCCCTCACCTGGTGTCAGGCAGAGAAGATACAGGCCACACAGGGAAAGGATCACCGCGATCCAGATGAAGGAACTGCATTTTTTCTTCAGAAAGATCCCGAGTATGGGAACAATGATGATGTAACAGGCAGTGATAAAACCGGCTTTTCCAACGGTGGTATATTTGATTCCAAACTGCTGAAAATTGCTTGCAAGGCAGAGCAGAATACCACAGCAGATGCCTCCGGTGAGTAAGGTTTTGCGCTCTGCCGGGGAAGCTTCAGCCTTTGCCCCGGTGGATTTTGTCCTGCCGAGTACCCAGATGACAGGTAAAAGAGTAACAGATCCCATAAGATTTCGAATGGCATTAAAAGTAAATCCTCCGATGTAGTCCATGCTGACACTCTGAGCAACAAAAGCTACACCCCAGATAGTTGCTGTCAGTAAAAGAAGAAGAGAATTTCTGACAGAAATGGTTTCTTTTTTCACAATAAATGTCTCCTCGTGGTTATAAAATATTTTATGGGGCACCTGGATGCCCCATAAATGCTCCTGAATTTACAGGAAAATATATTTCAGAATAAATACAACAGCAAGAACATACATCAGTACACTGATCTTCTTTTCTTTTGCTTTTCCTGTGACTACATTGATGATCACGTAGGAGATAACTCCCATGGAGATACCTTCGGAAATGCTGTACATAAACGGCATTGCGATGATTGCGATAAAGCATGGAACAGCTTCTGTCATATCATCAAAGTCGATCTTTGTAACAGAGGTCAGCATCAGATAACCAACAATGATCAGCGCCGGTGCTGTGGCAAAGGAAGGGATTGCCAGGAAGATCGGTGAGAGAAGAAGAGAGAGTGCAAACAGGATACCTGAGGTCAGGGCGGTAAGACCTGTGCGTCCGCCTTCTGCAACACCGGAAGCACTTTCTACAAAGGTTGTAACGGTAGAGGTTCCACACATGGCACCTACGGTTGTTCCGACAGCGTCAGAGAGCAGTGCCCCTCTGATCTGAGGAAGTTTACCATCTTTATCAAGCATGTCGGCTTTGGAAGCTACGCCGATCAGGGTTCCGAGAGTATCAAACATATCTACAAACAGGAATGCAAACATGATGACTACGAAATCCAGTGAAAATACAATCGAAAAGTCCATCTTCATAAAGGTCGGAGCCATGCTTGGAATGGAGATTCCGTTTGAAAAATCAGGAAGCAGGCTGTAATATCCAAGGTCAGCATTCGGCACATAAAGATGTGTGAGCTGACAGATGATACCGAGGATCCAGGTGATCAGAATACCCCAGAGGATGCCGCCCTTGACATTCTTGGCAAGAAGAATGGCAGTGACCAGGATTCCAATCAGCGCAAGAAGGACTGTGATACCCTGGGAGGAAAATGTTCCATCGGACATGGAAGTCTTAAAGGAAAAGATGCTTACCAGAGTGGAATCATTTCCGATAACGATCTTGGCATTCTGAAGTCCGATGAATGCGATAAACAGTCCGATTCCTACAGATACAGCATGTTTCAGGTTCATCGGGATAGAGTTGAAGATCGCTTCACGTACATTGGTGAGGGAGAGCAGGATGAAGATGATACCTTCAGCAAATACTGCTGAGAGAGCCTGCTGCCAGGTATATCCCATACCAAGGACTACTGTGTAAGTAAAGTATGCGTTCAGACCCATTCCAGGAGCGAGAACGAATGGATAATTGGACAGGAGTGCCATCAGGCAGCTTGCGATGAAAGCGGACAGTGCGGTGGCAGTAAAGACTGAGCCGCGGTCCATGCCGGAAGCGGACAGGATGTTGGGATTTACGGCAAGAATATAAGCCATTGTCATGAATGTAGTGATTCCCGCCATGATTTCAGTTTTGACATCCGTGTGGTTTTCCTTCAGGTGAAAAAGTTTGTCGAGATTCATATAAATACCCCCTTCATACAGTACACAGTCTGTGTACTAAAAGATTTTATTTCCGGAAACATATTTTCCGGTGATGCATCTGTCATCCGAAAGATAGATCAGCCGTTCAAGCCGCTCCCTTGCCGTTAATGGCTGGGGATGGCGCAGAATACTGTCATCCAGGATGAGAGCATCAAACTCATAGTTTTCCATAAAAGTTCCGACGTTTCCAAAGAAAGCCCCACCTCCCATAGTAGCCATATAAAAGGCTTCTTCCAGTGAAAGTGGTTTCAGGGAATCATCCACAAGTCTCCATCGAAGCTTGGATACCTGGATCGCATCAGCGATCGCACGAAGCATAGACAGAGAATGCCCGCCTGCGATGTCTGTACCCAGTCCAATGCGAAGTCCCTCGTCAAGATAGCGCCTTGCAGGGGCGATACCGGAAGAAAGATTGGTGTTGGACTGTGGACAGTGTGCGATAAATACTCCACGTTTTTTCATGAGAGAGATCTCGGCATCTGAACTGTAAACGCAGTGTGCCATGATCGTCGGACAGTTGATACCGCCAAAAAGCCCAAACTGATCATATGCCTCTCCATAAAAAGAAGTATTTGGGCACAGTTCGTGCACCCAGGCAATTTCACTCTGGTTCTCGGAAAGATGGGACTGTACCGGAAGACCATAAGTTTTCTGAAGCTCTGCCAGTGCATGCATAAGCGCATCTGTGCAGGAAGGCGTGAAACGTGGTGTGAGAATCGGTTTTACATTCTCGTATTTTTCAGCAGTGTCATTGATCCAGCGGATTGTATCTTTCGTGGAAACAGCAGCACTTTCTTCCTGAAGTTCAGCAGTTCCGTTGCGATCCATGTTGACCTTGCCGATATAGGTTCTGAGACCTGTGTTTTCCATGAGATCCATCAGAAGTTCAGTGGCTTCCACATGCAGAGTCGCAAATATGCAGGCACGGGTGGTGGAACTTTTTTGGAGATCCTCGGCAAAGATAGAATAAGCCTTCCTGGCATAGGAAAGATCTCTGTACCGGGCTTCTTCAGGAAAGGTGACCTGATTCAGCCATTCCAGCAGTTCCAGATCCATGTACATACCGTGAAATGCATACTGTGGGGCATGAAGATGAAGATCGTTCATTCCGGGAATGACAAGCTGTTCACCGACATCTCTGACAGGAATTCCGTCAAACTGTGCCGGAAGCTGTGGAAAAACACCGACGGTGCGTCCGTTCTGACAGATGACAAAAGCATTTTCAAAGCAGGTCAGTTTCTCCGGTGCTGTACTGAAGCAGACGGCACCTCTGATGGCAAATGTGGTTGGTTTCATATGGGCTACCTCCTTTTTGTCGGGGATTTCCAGACAAAAAAAATACCGAATATTTATGCCCGAAAAGTTCCCCGAAAGAAACTTATAGATGCAACTATTACGGTAGTTGGTAGAAACGTCCAACCAATTATGGACCTATATAAGTTTGATGTTGTGTAACTGTAAAGATGCAGAACAGTTACGGTTTTTGTTTATAAAATTATTATAAATTAGGAAATGTTTTCTGTCAAATACAAAATCATCAGTTTTGCGGGTAATAATATACAAAAAAAATCTATAAAATTCTATATGCAGAATAAAGAAAAAAATTCCGACAGTCTGATCA
>SKEE01002008.1_pt1 | contig 14864 bp, 12 predicted proteins | sample 4826661 | NCBI WGS metagenome assembly SKEE01 (sample SAMN11008817, study PRJNA524170) | human gut metagenome | biome: Human fecal sample; material: Feces; isolation source: fecal sample from pouch patient p20 | host: Homo sapiens | place: Israel: Tel-Aviv | collected 2016-11-14
GTCCACGGCCAGTTTATTGACCGGTTCGGCAGATGCAGTGGATTGCAGGATGCTGGCAATAAAGGCTGTCACACCCTGGCGGGCAACGTCATAACCTTCTGAACCGGGCTGAATACGGGTCTGAGCCATGATTTGATCAAGCAGCGACGATGCCTGATCAGTCTGCCCGGCATGACTGGAAACGAGTTCCTCTTCCTGTAAAGACATACTGAAAATCCTTCTGTTTTAGCTGTGTTTCTGAAACCGGGTTTTCGCCGTCAGTGAAGTACGCGCCGCCAGTACGGCGCGCTCTGCTGAAACTCACAAAGATGGATAATCTCATCCAATAGATCACTGATACGGCGATCCAGTGTTGTAATCAGCGCATCCACGCCATCCCGGTTGATTTCACCGGACGGGCTGAAACATACCCGGTAAACCGCCTGCAAAATGTCTTCGTCAGAGAGGGGGTGTTTCCCGGAGATATTTTTGTGTGCCGCCATGTCTGGATAACCCTGTTTAATGAAATAGTGGTGGTTATTTCCCACTCACTTGGCCGATTTCTTTGAGCAACTGCTCGCGGGACTCCTCATTTTCCAGCAATGCCTGGAGCTGGGTACGGAATGCCGGAAGGTTGCCCATCGGCCCCTTCAGCGCAGTCAGTGCTTCACGCAATTCCAGCAATTTATTAACTTCCGGAACCTGCCGGGCCACGCTGTCCGGTGAAAAATCATCCAGTGGCTTGATATTCAGCGCCACATTCAGTTCATCGTCCGTTGTGCTTCCCTTCAGCGTGGCGGGGACGGTAAAATTGAGGCCAATGGCTGCTTCAGCCATCACCGCACCGAAATTGTGCTTGTTAACGGAAACTGCCTGACGTTCATCCAGTGGGGATGTCTCCTGCGTATTTCCGGTATCGCCGACAACGAGCATGTTAAGCGGAAGCTCCACTTCAGCCGTCTGGCCGTCCGTCTTCGGGACATAGGATATATTTATACGCTCGCGAGGCGCGACGCTGCCTTCAAATTTTTTGCTCATAAAAGTGATCCGTCATGTTATCTCGTACAGGCCATGAACACGGCATATTTGTACCGCAAAAAAATATCGGCAATGCCGCCCTAATGGCGGTGAAAATAAAATCACCACTCCTTCATCACCCCGCATTCTACGCTTCAAAATAAATAAGAAAAGGACTTTTTATCGATCGTAAAGAGAGGTATTCTGCAAGCGTTAAATAGATTGTGTGAACCTGCGAAATTCGCGTCAGGTGTATTATGGCAATAATTTAAATATAGAGTTTTTATGTAACTTATTGAATTATATAATAATTTCATTAAACATAAGCTAATCTGATGATTGCTTGTTTATATATTTGTTTTGTGATTGATTAAGTGGGTATTTTTAAGGAATATCTCAAAAATTATCAAAATGATAATTCAGAAAGGATAAATACAATATTTATTCATGATTCAGCTTTGGCCATTTTATGGAGGCAATACGGACTTTGAACAGTTGGGTATGGTTATCCAGATATATATTATTAACTTATTGCTGAATAAGAGATTTAATGATTTTAAAAATAGTTTTTACGACAACCGTAAATTCTAGCTCGGTTTGTATGTAAAAAATACTGAAAAATGATGCGGTTCCGTGAAGTGAGTTGCATCTGCCTGTCTGGGATTAACGGCAGGTCATTGTAAGTAGTAATTAACCACGTTAACAAGGAGTTTACAAATGCCAACACCGTGTTATATCTCCATCACTGGTCAGACCCAGGGAAATATTACTGCAGGTGCATTTACCGCTGATTCTGTCGGCAACATCTATGTGCAGGGGCACGAAGACGAGATGCTGGTGCAGGAATTCCTGCATAACGTTACTGTCCCGACCGATCCTCAGTCCGGTCAGCCTGCGGGTCAGCGTGCTCACAAGCCTTTCATTTTTACCGTGGCGCTGAACAAAGCGGTTCCGCTGATGTACAACGCACTGGCCTCCGGCGAAATGCTGCCAACCACTGAACTTCACTGGTGGCGTACCTCTGTGGAAGGCAAACAGGAGCATTATTTCACTACCCGCCTGACTGATTCGACGATTGTCGATATGAAACTGCATATGCCGCATTGCCAGGACCCGGCGAAACGCGAGTTCACCCAGTTGCTCGAAGTTTCACTGGCCTACCGCAAAATTGAATGGGAACACGTCAAATCTGGCACCTCCGGTGCCGACGACTGGCGCGCACCGCTGGAAGCATAAGTTAAGCCAACAGCATCCGGCTATCAGGCCGGATGCTGTTTTTGTATTACGCCGTAGAAAGAAAGGTTGTCAGTAAGGGGTTACGTTCACGGGAGATGGCGGCTGCCGGAAACTTCGGCGGTAGCGTGCCTGAACGCAAGCGTAACACTGTACTGTCACAGCCGCTTTAACAGCGAACTGTCTGTTTTTCCTTAACCCCGGAGGTTGCTATGTCAACCGGATTACGTTTCACGCTGGAAGTGGACGGCCTGCCACCGGACGCGTTTGCGGTGGTCTCCTTTCATCTGAACCAGTCACTCTCTTCGCTCTTTTCCCTCGATCTCTCTCTGGTCAGCCAGCAGTTTCTCTCCCTTGAATTTGCGCAGGTGCTGGACAAAATGGCCTACCTGACGGTATGGCAGGGCGATGACGTACAGCGCCGGGTGAAAGGTGTGGTGACCTGGTTTGAACTGGGGGAGAACGACAAAAACCAGATGCTGTACAGCATGAAGGTGTGCCCACCGCTGTGGCGCACAGGGCTGCGCCAGAACTTCCGTATCTTCCAGAATGAGGACATCGAAAGCATCCTCGCGACGATCCTGAAAGAAAACGGTGTGACCGAGTGGAGTCCGCTGTTCAGCGAGCCGCATCCTTCCCGTGAGTTTTGTGTCCAGTACGGCGAAACCGATTACGATTTCCTGTGCCGGATGGCGGCGGAGGAAGGCATCTTCTTTTATGAGGAGCACGCGCAAAAAAGTACCGACCAGAGCCTGGTCCTGTGCGACACCGTGCGTTATCTGCCGGAGTCCTTTGAGATCCCCTGGAATCCGAACACCCGTACCGAGGTGAGCACCCTATGCATCAGCCAGTTCCTCTACAGCGCACAAATCCGCCCATCTTCCGTGGTGACCAAAGACTACACCTTTAAACGACCCGGCTGGGCAGGGCGTTTTGATCAGGAAGGCCAGTACCAGGATTACCAGCGCACACAGTATGAAGTGTATGACTACCCCGGACGTTTCAAGGGTGCCCACGGGCAGAACTTTGCCCGCTGGCAGATGGATGGCTGGCGCAACAACGCAGAAGTGGCGCGCGGAACAAGCCGTTCGCCGGAGATATGGCCGGGACGGCGAATTGTGCTGACGGGGCATCCGCAGGCGAACCTGAACCGGGAATGGCAGGTGGTGGCGAGCGATCTTCACGGCGAACAGCCGCAGGCGGTACCGGGACGCAGGGGTTCAGGCACCACGCTGGATAACCACTTTGCGGTAATCCCGGCAGACCGGACATGGCGGCCACAGCCGTTGCTGAAACCGCTGGTGGACGGCCCGCAGAGCGCCGTCGTGACGGGACCGGCAGGCGAGGAAATCTTCTGTGATGAACATGGCCGCGTGCGGGTGAAATTTAACTGGGACCGCTATAACCCGTCAAACCAGGAAAGTTCATGCTGGATCCGTGTGGCACAGGCGTGGGCAGGCACCGGCTTTGGTAACCTGGCGATACCGCGTGTGGGTCAGGAGGTCATTGTGGACTTCCTCAACGGCGATCCGGACCAGCCGATCATTATGGGGCGTACCTACCACCAGGAAAACCGCACACCCGGCAGCCTGCCGGGGACGAAGACGCAGATGACGATCCGCTCGAAAACCTATAAGGGCAGCGGGTTTAATGAACTGAAGTTTGACGATGCGACAGGGAAAGAACAGGTCTACATCCACGCGCAGAAGAACATGAACACCGAGGTGCTGAATAACCGCACCACTGATGTGATAAACAACCATGCCGAAAAAATAGGTAACAACCAGGCGATCACCGTTACCAATAACCAGATCCAGAACATTGGCGTTAATCAGATACAGACGGTTGGTGTCAACCAGGTGGAAACGGTGGGCAGTAACCAGATTATCAAAGTGGGATCAAACCAGGTTGAAAAGGTGGGGATCATTCGTGCGCTGACGGTGGGTGTAGCTTACCAGACGACGGTAGGCGGCATTATGAATACCTCGGTGGCGTTGTTGCAGTCCTCACAGGTAGGGCTGCATAAATCACTGATGGTGGGAATGGGCTACAGCGTCAATGTGGGGAATAACGTCACCTTCTCGGTGGGCAAGACAATGAAGGAAAACACCGGACAAACAGCAGTTTATTCTGCCGGTGAGCATCTTGAACTCTGCTGTGGTAAGGCAAGGCTGGTGCTGACGAAGGACGGAAGCATATTTCTCAACGGTACGCACATTCATCTGGAAGGGGAGTCGGATGTGAACGGTGATTCGCCAGTGATTAACTGGAACTGTGGTGCCACACAACCTGTACCGGATGCGCCTGTGCCGAAAGATTTACCCCCCGGAATGCCGGATATGCGGCAATTTTGAGTCAGGTGCAAAAAATTAAAACGGAACTGGTGCAGTGACCAGATAAACCATATTAAAAGCAGAAGGAATTGATTCATGGGCGGAAAACCGGCGGCGCGGCAGGGTGACATGACCCGCAAGGGACTGGATATTGTGCAGGGTTCAGCGGGGGTGCTGATAGGTGCGCCGACGGGAGTGGCCTGCTCGGTATGTCCGGGAGGGATTACCTATGCTAACCCGGTGAACCCGCTGCTGGGTGCGAAGGTGCTGCCGGGCGAGACGGACCTTGCGCTGCCCGGCCCGCTGCCGTTTATTCTTTCCCGCGCCTACAGCAGCTACCGGACCAGAACACCCGCGCCGGTGGGGGTGTTTGGTCCCGGCTGGAAAGCGCCCTTCGATATCCGCTTACAGATACGCGATGAAGGCCTGATACTCAACGACAGCGGCGGCAGGAGCATTCACTTTGAGCCGCTGTTTCCCGGCGAGATAAGCTACAGCCGCAGCGAGTCACTCTGGCTGGCGCGGGGCGGAGTAGCGGCGCAGCACAGTTCGCAGCCGCTAAGCGCGCTCTGGCAGGTGCTGCCGGAAGATGTTCGCCTGAGTCCGCATGTGTACCTGGCGACAAACAGCCTTCAGGGGCCGTGGTGGATACTCAGCTGGCCGGAGCGGGTGCCGGGGGCGGACGAGGTGCTGCCGCCGGAGCCGCCCGCATACCGGGTGCTGACGGGCGTGGTGGACGGCTTCGGGCGGACGCTGGCCTTTCACCGGGCGGCAGAGGGGGAAGCGGCGGGCGCGGTGACGGGGGTGACGGACGGCGCGGGCCGCCGTTTTCATCTGGCGCTGACCACACAGGCACAGCGGGCGAAAGTATTCCGTAAACAGCGCGAGTCTTCTTTATCTTCTCCGGCCAGTCCCCGTTCTGTTTCCTCTTCTCGTTTCCCCGACACGCTGCCCACCGGTACAGGGTACGGCACGGATAACGGTATCCGGCTGGAGGCGGTATGGCTGACACACGACCCGGCATACCCGGATGAACTGCCGACTGCGCCGCTGGCGCGCTACACGTACACGGCCAGCGGAGAACTGCGGGCGGTGTATGACCGCAGCGGGACGCAGGTGCGCGGGTTTACTTATGATGCGGAGCACGCCGGGCGGATGGTGGCGCACCATTATGCGGGGAGGCCGGAGAGCCGCTACCGGTATGATGATACCGGGCGGGTGACGGAGCAGGTCAACCCGGAGGGGCTGGACTACCGCTTTGAGTACGGGCAGGACCGCGTGACCATCACGGACAGCCTGAACCGGCGGGAGGTGCTGTACACGGAGGGCGAGGGCGGCCTGAAGCGGGTGGTGAAGAAGGAACATGCGGACGGGAGCATTACCCGCAGCGAGTATGATGAGGCGGGGAGGCTGAAGGCGCAGACGGATGCGGCGGGACGGCGGACGGAGTACCGGCTGCATATGGCGTCGGGAAAGCTGACTTCAGTGATACTGCCGGACGGCAGGACGGTACGGTATGGTTACAACAACCAGTTGCAACTGACGTCAGTGACGTACCCGGACGGGCTGCGCCGCAGCCGGAAATATGACCGTCAGGGCAGGCTGGCGGAAGAGGTCTCGCGCAACGGTAACATTACGCGCTGGTTTTATGATTCTTCCCGCAGTGGCCTGCCCTGTGCGGTGGAAGACGGAACCGGGGTGAGGCGGAGAATAACGCGAAACCGGTACGGTCAGCTTCAGGCATTTACGGACTGTTCAGGGTACACGACGCGGTATGAATACGACCGGTACGGTCAACAAATGGCGGTTCACCGGGAAGAAGGCATCAGCACTTACAGCAGTTATAACCCGCGTGGGCAAATGGTCAGTCAGAAGGATGCGCAGGGACGTGAAACCCGTTATGAGTACAGCGCCGCAGGAGACCTGACAGCAACGGTATCACCGGACGGTAAACGCAGCACCATCGCATATGATAAACGCGGGCGTCCGGTGAGTGTGACGGAAGGTGGACTGACGCGCAGCATGGGGTATGACGCTGCCGGGCGCATCACCGTGCTGACCAACGAGAACGGCAGCCAGTCCACGTTCCGGTATGACCCGGTGGACAGGCTGACGGAGCAGCGCGGCTTTGACGGCAGGACACAGCGTTACCAGTATGACCTGACCGGAAAACTCACGCAGAGTGAAGATGAGGGACTTATCACCCTCTGGCATTACGATGCGTCGGACCGCATCACGCACCGGACGGTGAACGGCGACCCGGCGGAGCAGTGGCAGTATGATGAGCACGGCTGGCTGACAGAAATCAGCCATATCAGCGAAGGCCACCGTGTGGCGGTCCACTACGGCCACGACGATAAAGGCCGCCTGACGGGCGAACGGCAGACGGTGGAGAACCAGGAGACGGGGGAGATGCTGTGGGAGCATGAGACGAGGCACGTCTACAGCGAACAGGGGCTGGCGACCCGTCAGGAGCCGGACGGTCTGCCGCCGGTGGAGTGGCTGACGTATGGCAGCGGTTATCTTGCGGGAATGAAGCTGGGTGGTACGCCACTGGTCGAGTACACGCGGGACCGGCTGCACCGTGAGACGGCCCGCAGCTTCGGCGGGGCGGGCAGTACAGCGGGGTACGAACAGGCCACGGCGTACACCCTCACAGGGCAGCTCCGGAGCAGGCACCTGAACCTTCCGCAGCTTGACCGTGAGTATACGTGGAACGATAACGGGCAACTGGTGCGCATCAGCGGCCCGCAGGAGAGCCGGAAGTACCGTTACAGCGACACGGGAAGACTGACGGGCGTTCACACCACGGCGGCGAACCTGGATATCGATATCCCGTATGCGACGGACCCGGCAGGAAACCGGCTGCCGGACCCGGAACTGCACCCGGACAGCACCCTCACGGCGTGGCCGGATAACCGCATCACGGAAGATGCGCACTATGTCTACCGCTACGATGAATACGGCAGGCTGGCGGAGAAGACGGACCGTATCCCGGAAGGGGTGATACGGATGCACGACGAGCGGACGCACCACTACCATTACGACAGCCAGCACCGCCTGGTGTTCTACACGCGGATACAGCACGGCGAGCCACAGGTGGAGAGCCGCTACCTCTATGACCCGCTGGGCCGCCGGACGGGGAAACGGGTGTGGCGGCGGGAGCGTGACCTGACGGGGTGGATGTCGCTGTCGCGTAAACCGGAGGAGACCTGGTACGGGTGGGACGGTGACAGGCTGACGACGATACAGACCGGCACCACGCGTATCCAGACGGTATACCAGCCGGGGAGCTTCACGCCGCTCCTGAGAATCGAAACAGAGAATGGTGAACAGGCGAAGGCGCGGCACCGGAGTCTGGCGGAGGTGTTGCAGGAGGACACGGGGGTGACGCTACCGGCGGAGCTGTCGGTGATGCTGGGGAGGCTGGAGCGGGAACTGCGCGCGGGTGCGGTGAGTGCGGAGAGTGAGGCATGGCTTCAGCAGTGCGGGCTGACGGCGGAACAGATGAAAAACCAGATGGAGGCGGAATACATCCCGGAGAGGACACTTCATCTTTACCACTGCGACCACCGGGGGCTGCCGCAGGCGCTCATCAGCCCGGAAGGGGAAACGGCGTGGCAGGGGGAGTATGACGAGTGGGGAAACCTGCTGGGCGAAACCAGCGCGCAGCAACTGCAACAGCCGTACCGTCTGCCGGGGCAGCAGTATGATGAGGAGTCGGGGCTGTACTATAACCGCAACCGGTACTATGACCCGTTGCAGGGGCGGTATATCACCCAGGATCCCATTGGGCTAAGAGGTGCATGGAACCTGTATCAGTATCCATTGAATCCAACTACTAAGATAGATCCGTTGGGTCTCTCCGGAGAAGATTCCATAGAGCAGTCAGGTCCATCTTGGTTGATTGCTGACCCCATGGATAAATACAGACAACAGGCAGTGATGGGTTTAACAAAATTGTGGGATGATACCTTTAGTCAAGAGAAGACTAAATGTTTACCTACGACACCTGAAAACATCAGGATGGTTGTGGCCAACAGTCCCTTGTTGACAGTACAACAAAAAGTCTCAGTACCCGTAGTAGCTCACTACGTACAAATGCTGGAAGATGGTAGTGGAGCACCACCGGTTGATATGGATGGGAATGTGATTGTTAATGGTAATCACAGGATGGTTGCGGGTCTGTTATGTGATAAACTTCCTCCTGAGCGGCCAGGTACGCGTCCATTATCGGCACCACTATATCCGTTTAGCCAAATTTTTCCGGAGTTAGATGATTGGGGGAATAGATGATAAGAATCGCGTTTTTAATAACCAATAAATTTCTTGATATAGATAGTACCACTCTTGCTGGATATGATTTTAGCGGGATGGATCTACATCGTGCCATCCTCAATGGTTATTGTCTTGATGGGGCGAAATTTGAAAATTCCCATTTAAGAAATGTAATGATTCAACATACATCAACTAGAAATGCTGTCTTTCGCAATGCGGCTCTGATGAACGCTATTCTTAATAACTCAGATTTCACTGGAAGTGACTTTAGTAATTCAAGGTCAATAGGTGCAAACTTTGAGGGTGCTATATTAACTAATTCAACCTTTTGCAATGCAGACGTTAAAGATTCAAATTTTTCTGGTGCTGACTTATGTGGCGCTAATTTATTATGTGATAGATATGGCGATATAAATATAACAGGTGCATTATTCGATAAAAACACCTCATGGTTAGAAGGTTTTGATCCTATAGCTCATGGGGCTATATTAAAAATATGACAAGGATCATAACTCATTATTTTCTGTGTCAGTAACACTGATGTGGAAAGTAGACTTACTTGCAATAGCCACCGGGATCTGCTGTTGAAAGCCGATCCCAAACAACCCCGGTTGCTGTGGTAAAGAGTCATAGTAGCGAGCGCAGGGGGAGTGCTCAGATTATATGAGATACAGTGAAATGAATAAACCCGAACCTGTGTTGACGTGTCGTTAGTCCTAAGCGGCATCAGAACCGGAGGTTTCGTGATACCGCCGTGATAAATTTACGGGTGAATTCCGAATGCTACGTAAAGGGTGTCCGGCGTATAGCAGACATCAGGGTAAAAGTATGAAAGCCCACGCCCCACAAGGCTTTACCGGATGATGAGTTTTTAAACTACGACATTACTTTTACAGTAAAATCCATCATGTTGGTATTTTCTCTCGAACAATTTGACGATCCACGGAAAGATCACGTAACGCTGCTTTTTTGTACTAGACAATTCGCATTTTATGTTTAACAATTGAGATATTCCTCATTACCTGAAGCTGTTTTTTATTGCTTATACATGATCAAATACTCCTTACATAATTAAGGAGAACAAAATGGAACTTAAAAAATTGATGGAACATATTTCTATTATCCCCGATTACAGACAAGCCTGGAAAGTGGAACATAAATTATCGGATATTCTACTGTTGACTATTTGTGCCGTTATTTCGGGTGCAGAAGGCTGGGAAGATATAGAGGATTTTGGGGAAACACATCTCGATTTTTTGAAGCAATATGGTGATTTTGATAATGGTATTCCTGTTCACGATACTATTGCCAGAGTTGTATCCTGTATCAGTCCTGCAAAATTTCACGAGTGCTTTATTAACTGGATGCGTGACTGCCATTCTTCAGATGATAAAGACGTCATCGCAATTGATGGAAAAACACTCCGGCATTCTTATGACAAGAGTCGCCGCAAGGGAGCGATTCATGTCATTAGTGCGTTCTCAACAATGCACAGTCTGGTCATCGGACAGATCAGGACGGATGAGAAATCCAATGAGATTACAGCTATCCCTGAACTTCTTAACATGCTGGATATTAAAGGAAAAATCATCACAACTGATGCGATGGGTTGCCAGAAAGATATTGCAGAGAAGATACAAAAACAGGGCGGTGATTATTTATTCGCTGTAAAAGGAAATCAGGGGCGGCTTAATAAAGCCTTTGAGGAAAAATTCCCACTGAAAGAATTAAATAATCCAGAGCATGACAGTTACGCAATTAGTGAAAAGAGTCACGGCAGAGAAGAAATCCGTCTTCACATTGTTTGCGATGTCCCTGATGAACTTATTGATTTCACGTTTGAATGGAAAGGACTGAAGAAATTATGCGTGGCAGTCTCCTTTCGGTCAATAATAGCAGAACAAAAGAAAGAGCCAGAAATGACGGTCAGATATTATATCAGTTGTGCTGATTTAACCGCAGAGAAGTTCGCCACAGCAATCCGAAACCGCTGGCACGTGGAGAATAAGCTGCACTGGCGTCTGGACGGTGTGCCGCAGGAACACAAGATAGCTGCATAAGGATACGCAGTTAGCTTTTGTATAAGCTCATAAAGAGATGGTGGAAGGCCCACCGGGATCGGCTGTCGGAAGCAGATTCCAAACCACTTCATGCTGCTGTGGTAAAGAGCCATGGTAGTGAGCGATGAAGTAAAGCGTGAGTGAAAACTCAGCAGGTAAGATACTCATGAGACGAGTGAACCCGAACCCATGTTGACGCGTCGTAAACCAGAGACTGACATCAAAACCGAAGGGGCGTCCAGCCTTCGGGATAAGTCTGCGAGTGAATTCCGAATGCTGCGCAGACGGTGTCCGGCGTAAAGTGGGCGTGACGGAGTATCAGGCTCTTCCTGGGAACTGCGGGAACCTGTCGTTGTGATGATAAGGGAGAAATGCAAGTCACTGAATTGGCGAGCATGAAAGTACCGATGCACAGCACAGGGACGGAGCCGTTCGTAGTAGTGATGAAGCTTCTGTAATGGAGGTGGAGCGAAGGGGCGGCATCAGACAGTCTTTGGACAGTGTTCAACTGAACATGTTCAGGAGGAGACAATGACAAAGACAAAAGCGTTTAACATTGATAAGTCACTGGTGGTCAGCGCGTACAGGCGAGTGAAGACCAGTGCAGGCGCGGCGGGAATTGATAAGCAATCGCTGGCGGACTTTGATAAACGGTTAGTTGATAATCTGTACAAAATCTGGAACCGACTTTCTTCAGGAAGTTATTTCCCACCGGCAGTGAAAGCGGTGGCAATTCCGAAGAAATTGGGTGGAGAGAGAATTCTGGGTATCCCGACAGTCAGCGATCGTATCGCGCAGACGGTGGTAAAACTGGCCTTTGAGCCACAGGTTGAGCCACATTTTCTGGCAGACTCTTACGGCTACAGACCGAATAAATCGGCACTGGATGCTATAGGGGTAACGCGTAAGCGTTGCTGGTATTACGACTGGGTACTGGAATTTGACATCAAAGGGCTGTTCGATAACATCCCGCACGAACTGATAATGAAAGCCGTGGACAAACACAATCCGGCCCGGTGGGTAAAATTGTATATACAGCGGTGGCTGACAGCGCCGATGGTGATGTCAGACGGAGAAGTCAGAGCACGAACAATGGGAACGCCGCAGGGAGGTGTCATAAGTCCGTTGCTGGCAAACCTGTTCATGCATTATGTGTTTGATAAATGGCTGGCAAAATATTATCCGAAAGTGCCGTGGTATCGATATGCTGATGATGGCATTTTGCATTGTCACAGCGAAGCAGAAGCGACTGAAATGCGAGAAGTATTACGCAAAAGATTTAGCGAATGCGGACTGGAAATGCATCCGGAGAAAACGCGAGTTATCTACTGCAAAGATGGAAGCCGGAAGGGTGATTATGAACATACCATGTTCGACTTTCTGGGGTACACATTCAGGCGACGCGTAGTAAAGAACGTTAAGCGAAACAGTCTGTTTGTAAGTTTTACCCCCGCAGCGAGCAAATCAGCGCTAAAGGCAATGCGTCGGGAAATCAAAGCGACAGGGATAAGGAAAAGAGTGGATTTAAGCATTGAGCAGATAGCGAAATGGATAAATCCAAAACTGAATGGCTGGATAAATTATTACGGGCGATATACCTGTTCGGAATTATACAGCGTGTTCAGATATATCAATAAAGCACTGGTGAGGTGGGGGCGTAAGAAATATAAAATGCTCAGCCGATACAAGACAAGAGCCTCAAAATTTCTGGAAGAAATGGCGAAGCGAAGTCCACAGTTGTTTGCCCACTGGCGTCTGAAGATGAGAGGCGGACTTGTTTGATGGGAGCGGTATGAGCCGAGAGGTTCACGTACCGTTCTGCGAGAGGCTGCGGGGGAGGTTCCTGCGGCCTACTCACCTGGTAATGAATGAAGACGACTGCAAAATAAGAAGAGGAAACGCAGCAGAATTATTTTCAGGGATACGGCACATCGCTATTAATATTTTGACGAATGATAAGGTATTCAAGGCAGGGTTAAGACGTAAGATGCGAAAAGCAGCCATGGACAGAAACTATCTGGCGTCAGTCCTTGCGGGGTGCGGGCTTTCGTAATCTTTCCCTGATTGCGGTCCCTTATGGTAGCGGAACCTTACGTGAAATGAGATTATATGAAAACCACATCGAATTTAGTTATTTTTCTGATGAAACATGGAGAGTGGAAGTTTCGTCATCGCGTTTATTCAGGCTTCCTTTTCAGAATGGTTTTTTAGTAACACGTCATCCATTTCGCTTTAGCTATTTTATTCATATCAAGTTGTTTCGGTGACATTCACACAATCTTATATAAAAAGGATTACGAATGGCAACTGCCAGGATAAATGTTTTTTGCACGAACGAGGAACTGTCTAATTGGCTCGCGATTGTAGCCTCAAAATACAAATTACATTCAATTTGGTTTACACTACAAGATGAATACTCTAAGCAATTAAATGTCTTAACAGAAAAGATCCCTGCCGTAGCACATCGAATTTATCTTATGCCCAGCATTAAACCTAACAATAGAAGAATAAAGTTTAGTAGCATTGATCGTTATTGTGGTTGAATTGAAATAAAGCCGGGGCATTTAGTTGAGTATAATGGGGAAAAGATTTTACAACTTACTGAAATTAACACAACTGATTCTAAGGATAAATTAATATGCTTATGTAAAGTCATTCACTGGCTTAAACGACAGATTATAGCCAATGAATTCTCCGGTGTAACGGGAAAGAACATCATTTATGGTGGAGAAACTATTTATCCTCATAATCTTTATACGCATCAAGCCAAATCTCTTTTTCATGATAAAGTTATCTGGAAACAAGACTTCCTATTTAATTCTGTCTATGAACCATTTTTACCTTAATTCTTCCAGCAAGCAATATTAACCATTATGAATATGACTAAAAAAGAAGCATTAGCATTCCTTGCTCTAAACCAACCTATGCCAAATGATTATGACATCACTCAGGAACTTATCAATAAATATAACAATGTAAGGCTTTATTTTTCTGCAAATCCTGCTGAAGAAGCCATACCGTTATTTTTACAATCGTTTGGGGAAGGTGATGGCTTCGGTGTATATCAGTTGGTCGAAGATTTTTTGTACAAGTGTGATAAAAACATTATAGCTTCAAATATCGCCAACATACTGGAAAATCCTCTGACAATAAAAAGTGTCCGATGTTGGTGTACATTATTGGCAATGGCTTTTCCCGATAACACCTTAATTAAAGGATTAAATATTTCTCTACAATCTGATGATGAAGATACCCGAGACATGGCTATGTTAAGTTTAAAGATGATTACAGAGGAATATAAAATATTTGAATTCCAATAATTCCCCCTTGCATAAAAGATCACCATCATGACAAAAACACAAGCAAAGTTGCTTATTTATAAAGCAAACAAATTTATGCAAAAGCTTGACGGAATTGACTCGTTTAGTATAACCCTGCTATATGATAACTCTTCATTAATGAGAAAAGAGTTTCATCAAACACATAATATTGATTGCCTCAACGACAGACTTTTTTTACCTCATCCGGTAAATATAAATCTTCTAATCAGTCAGATAGTGACATTATCTGGTACAGCTGAATGTTTTCGTTGCTGGCTTATCTATGAAGGTAAAGTAAAAATAGTTATAAATGGGAATAATTTCACGTCATTTGCGCAGAGTATTTTCAGAGAACAGGGAACCTATGATTTAACGTTATTTTTTGACATAACTCGTAGAGTAATAGTAGTCTGTGATAATGAGTATGACATTGATATTTACACCACCACCTATTAAATGCATTGTTTTAGTTAACCAAGAAACATTCCAATAAAATACACAATTCAAGAGCATAATAACCATGCAATCAACCAATAGCGAATCCCCTTATAAATTTGCGAACAAACTACTGATTGGCCTGTTAGCATGCATGCTATACAGAATAATTACCATCATAATTACAATCAGTTATACCTATTTTACAG
>SKEE01002019.1_pt1 | contig 14835 bp, 10 predicted proteins | sample 4826661 | NCBI WGS metagenome assembly SKEE01 (sample SAMN11008817, study PRJNA524170) | human gut metagenome | biome: Human fecal sample; material: Feces; isolation source: fecal sample from pouch patient p20 | host: Homo sapiens | place: Israel: Tel-Aviv | collected 2016-11-14
TTAGAGCGCATGATTCATAATCATGAGGTCCCCGGTTCAATCCCGGGTCCCGCTACTTGATAAGAATAAGGCATTTGAGAGGCTTCCACTCTTGGGTGCCTTTTTCTTTTATACATCAATTGGTGGCAGGTGACGCCATAGGTGACGCTAAATGCAAAAAGATAGCCCCCGAAAGTTTATATTCAGCTTCCGGGGGCTATTCTATTTAATGCTCTATACGCTTATTCCCATTCAATAGTCGCATTAGGTTTCGGCGACATATCATAGCAAACACGATTCACATTCTTCACTTCTTTCAGAATACGGTCTGTGATTTTCATCAGGATAGGCCAGTCTACCGGTTCAATAGTAGCTGTCATAGCATCTACCGTATTGACAGCGCGGATAATCACCGGCCAATCGAAAGAACGGGCATTATCGCGTACACCAACAGATTTAAAGTCAGGCACTACGGTAAAGTATTGCCATACCTTTTTATCCAGGCCGGCAATCTGGAACTCTTCACGCAAAATGGCGTCAGACTCACGTACTGCTTCCAGACGATCGCGTGTGATAGCACCCAGACAACGTACACCTAAACCAGGACCGGGGAACGGCTGACGGTAAACCATCTCATAAGGCAACCCCAACTCCAGACCACAAGCACGCACTTCATCCTTGAACAACTGGCGCAAGGGCTCTACAAGCTGGAACTTAAGATCTTCAGGCAGACCGCCTACATTATGATGAGATTTCACCATCTTGGCAGTCTTCGTTCCGCTCTCTACAATATCCGGATAAATAGTACCCTGACCTAAGAAATCGATACCATCCAGTTTACGTGCTTCTTCTTCGAACACACGGATAAACTCACCACCGATAATCTTACGTTTCTGTTCGGGATCTTCCACACCTGCCAATTTATCCAGGAAGCGGTCTGTTACATCTACATAAACCAGATTTGCTTTCAATTGGTTGCTGAATACTTCAACAACATCTTCAGACTCACCTTTACGCATCAAGCCGTGATTTACGTGCACGCATACCAAATTTTCACCGATTGCCTTCAAAAGTAAAGCAGCTACCACTGAGCTGTCAACACCACCCGACAATGCCAGCAATACTTTCTTATCACCCACCTGACGTCTGATCAGCTCGATCTGGTCATTGACAAAGTTCGCCATATTCCAGTTAGCTTCAGCCTGACAAGTATCAAATACGAAAGACTTTATAGCAGCCTTAATAGCCTCGATATCATCTGTAAATACCGGAAGCTTCACTGCGCAAGTCGCTTTATCGTGACCGGCAGCCATAACAGGAATCCCCATCGTATAAATAGACGGATTCACGTCAATAGCAACACCGTCGATCACGTTGTTCAGTCCACCATTGATAATAATACCCTTTACGTTGGGCAATGCTTTCAGTTCTTCTACTGTGATGTCGTGAGGATAAATCTCACTATAAACTCCTAATGCACGGATGGCGCGCGCCAATACCGTATTCTCGTGACTACCCAAGTCAAGGATAACAATCATGTCCTGTTTCATCTGATTTTGGTTCTTTTAAGTTATTATATTGTATAAATTTGACTTTAACTTCAATTAGTCTGCAAATATAAAGATTTTAAAAGACGCTGCAATGTCTTGATTCCCAAAGTTTCATTTCAAATTAAATCAGCTACCACATTTATTTATCACAGCAACCGCCTCGGACACTTTCCGAACATTCTCTTTTATGCTTTCAGTCGCATCACAAACCGACTTCCTTTTCCCAGTTCACTTTCTACTGTCAGCGTACCGCCATGCGCTTCCACAAAGTCTCTCGAAATAGACAAACCGAGTCCGCTGCCCTGAACTTTTGTTCCGGGAACACGGAAGTAACGGTCGAAAATACTCTTGTGGTAACGGGGATCGATGCCTTTACCGAAATCCTGAACGTACAGGTCGATCATATCTCCTTCCTGCCTGGCACCAATCACGACACGCCCGTTTTCTTTAGAATAACGAATCGCATTGCTGAGCAAATTAGTCAATACCCAAGCTATCTTTTCACTATCGACAAAGAGCTTGCCGATTTTCTCTTCCGGGTACTCTACTTCTATCTGAATATTGAACTTATCCGCTTGTACCTGATTAGCTTTAATCGCATATTCTATCAGTTCAATAGGCTTCGTTATCTTCGGCATTAATTGCAGCTTGCCTGCCTCTACCTGAGTCATATTCAGCAATTCGCCCGTAATGCTCAACAGGCGTTCGCTATTTTCCTTGATGCTTTTGGACAACTGTTCCTGTTCATCATTCAGCTCACCGACACGTTTATCTTCCAATAGCTGCAGACTCATCATGATAGCCGCAATCGGAGTTTTCAATTCGTGTGAAATGGTCGAAATAAATGTAGTCTTGGCAGAATCCAGTTCCTTGAATTCCGTTATATTCTTCAGCAGAATGACATCCCCTAATTTGCTGGGTTCATCCTTCCCTGCATCCGTATTTATGATAGGAATATAGGAAGCCTTGAAATAACTCTCTTTATCATCGGCATATATCTTTAACGGCTCTTTCTGATCTCCCGGCGTCACCAGTTCACGAATCAGCCGGCGAAGCAGATCATTCTTCAAAGACAATTCTTCCGCAGATTTACGTATGACATTACCTCTTTTCAGATTCAGCACGTTCAGTGCTTCCTCATTAATAAACAAAATCTCACGATCCATATTCAGACCGATTATCGGATCGTCGATACTGTTCACGATGGCCTCAATGAATTTCTTGGCAGAAAGAATATCTGCTAACGTACTTGCCCGATACTCGGCCAGACGTTCCGCCATACGGTTGAAACTCTCGGCGACTTCCCGAAACTCCTGATTATTTCTCATATCCAGCCGTTCTTCATAATTATGATTGGCTATTTCAAGAATCCCTTGTTTCAGTTCCTTGATGGGTTTACTGATTGTTCGGGGCAGCCAATACAGCAATGTCAATCCGGTCAATATACAAATACCGCCGGTAACGGAAATCCACAACAGAGCGCGTTCCAATGCCGGCATAGCGGCAGGGCTATCAGGTTCTGTGGCAGTCAGCAGCTGAAGGTTCACAACAGAAAGTGTTACCAGCAAAATAATCATTCCCGCCAGCATCCCGATGCCGAGAATCAGTTTTGTTTTAATATTCATATCGTTCATACGGTTAATATTATGCAAGTATAATCAAATCTACATTAGCTTGTGACAAATTATTCAAAAACTTTCGATATCCGAGTATGGAGCAAATGGCATGAGGAAATCTCAGATTAGGAGTTCCCATGCAGACAGAAGATATTTGCTTGTCCCGACAAACTTTGACAATACTCCCCAGAATATCCTTCGACTGCACCTGGATGACCTCTCCGCCCAGTTCTGCCACCAGTTTAAAATGATTCAGCAGATAACGCTGGCTGGCCAGATCAATCCGGTCCATACTCTCCCTCGGAGTCTGCACATAGAGAGCAACGAAAGTCGTATTATATCGTGTTGCCAGACGTGCCGCCTTCCGGATAATCCTCCTGGGTGTTTTCTCATGACTACTGATACAAGCCATGAACTTCTCATGCCTGATTCCGACCGAGACACCCATCACAACCTCATTCTCCACCTTCTTCTCCACCCGGAGCGCCACTTCCTTCAGAGCCAGTTCCCGCAGTTGAAGGATATTCTCGGTCCGGAAGAAATTATCCAGTGCCGTCTGAATCTTTTCCGGACGGTATATCTTTCCTGCTTTCAGACGCGAGATCAGTTCTTCCGCTGTCAAGTCGATATTCACCACTTCATCCGCTTCCTGAAGCACACTGTCCGGCACCCGTTCTTTCACCTCGATCCCTGTAATCTCCTGCACTTCTTCATTCACACTCTCGATATGCTGGATATTGATTGCGGAAATCACATTAATCCCCTCATCCAACAGAGTCATCACATCCTGCCAACGTTTCTCGTTCAAACTGCCTTCCACATTGGTGTGTGCCAGTTCGTCCACAATCACAATCTCGGGATGAAGGCGGATAATGGCGTCCACATCCATTTCCTCCAACTCTTTTCCTTTATAGAAAATTTTACGTCGGGGGACCACAGGCAGCCCCTGCATCAGAGCCTCCGTTCCGGCACGCCCGTGAGTTTCAATATAGCCGATTTGTACGTCCACCCCATTCTCCAGCAGTTCATGAGCCTCCTGAAGCATACGGTAAGACTTCCCTACACCGGCTATCATGCCGATATAGATTTTAAACTTGCCTCGATGAGACTTCTTGATCAGATCCAAAAAATGTTGTACACTCTGTTCTCTATCCATATCCATTTCATTAATTGCTGTTTATAAACTATTTCAACCCGTAGTAATCATCACGATCACCACGGGTTTCTGCATAATAAAAATTCATGAGTTTATATCTATGGTCTTAAAGTTACGCCAAAAACCAAAAAAGCATCTTCAACACATGGATTCCATATAGCCTGTGCAAATATCGGCAATGAAAACTTATCATTAATTTTTATCTCTGTCATTCCTTTTAATGCTATATTAGTCACGGCGAAACCACTATTCGTGTATATACTCTCCGCCTTATACGGCACTGCGCCACAAGTTACATTTAAATCGACATTTTTCACGCTGAAAGGATAATTAAGTTCCAGATAGGATGAATAATTTTGTTTTAGTTCTCCGCTATCATTCAGTTTCTTGTCTTTTCCGGCAAACATCGTATACCATGCCACGGACAAAGGAAATTTCTCTACGGGCAGCGTATAAGATAATCCCGCTTCAAAATGATGTCCCGTTTCATGACTTTTAAAATTAAAATACTTGTATGCTCCTTCACCTTCCCACCACAGGTCGGCAACAGTCAGCGTAGGGCCTGCTTCACCCAACTTATAGGCAAGAGTCAGATCCAGTTCCTTGTTGCCTCCACTGAAATTAGTAGATCCCCATGCGGTAACAGAAAAGTTTCCGATCCCAAAACCTAGTGTGGGCTGAAAAGCTGCACCTCCCCCCTGATACATACCACGCCAGACATAGGAACTGACCACATCGCCCTGCACTGTAAATTCCTGTGCTTTTACCTCTGTTATACTCAATGCGCATACGACTGCTGCAACCAATGATCCCAAAACAATCTTCTTACTAAAAAAAGTCTTCATATTTATCTTTTTTATTTTATGTTTCTAAAAAAGAGCAGCGCCCTGCCCAGCCCTGTTTATCTGAACCGCAATAAATAACTAAAACGATTCGGACAGGAACGCTGCCCACTACTGTTTGATTATTTATTCTCTTCCAGTGCTATATTCAGTTTCAGCACATTAATCTTCTCCGTTCCGAAAAGTCCCAGAAAAGGTTTCTCCACACTTTTATCAACGATTTCCTTTACCTGATTCTCCGTCAGTCCACGCGCCTGTGCCACTCTCTTTACCTGCACGTATGCACATTGTGGAGTAATATTCGGATCGAGACCGGAAGCACTTGCTGTTACCATCTCCGCCGGAACTTCTTTACGGCTCAGATAAGGGTGATGTACCAGAAAAGTGTCGATACGTGCTTCGACTTCAGCCAGATATTCAGGATTCGTAGGTCCTTTGTTACTACCGGAAGAGCTGGTGGCATCATAGCCGTCTCCGGCACACGAAGGACGTCCCCAGAAATAAATGTCTTTCGTAAACATCTGACCTACATTAGCCGCACCTACCACTTTTCCATCCAGTGTGGCTACTTCAGCATTTCCCTTATTAGGACCTGCAACCTGTGCAAACAACCACAAAACAAGAATATAGAACACGGAAAAAAAGACACAGAAAACGAGAGTTATCTTTAGTGATTTAAATAAAGTTTTCATCGCTATTGTTTTTTAATTAAAAGAATAAACCTACTAATAAATCGATCAACTTGATTCCGATAAAAGGAGCAATCACACCGCCCACCCCATAAATCAACAGATTCCGGCGAAGTAAGGCACTTGCACCTATCGGCTTGTACTGAACGCCGCGCAAAGCCAATGGAATCAGAATCGGAATAATAATGGCATTGAAGATGACTGCCGAAAGAATCGCACTTTCGGGACTATGCAACTGCATAATATTCAGTGCTGCCAATTCGGGGATAGCCACCATAAACAAAGCAGGAACAATGGCAAAATACTTAGCCACATCATTGGCAATAGAGAAAGTAGTCAGTGTACCACGAGTCATCAGCAACTGTTTACCGATTTCCACAATCTCAATCAGTTTCGTTGGATCATTATCCAGATCGACCATATTACCGGCCTCTTTCGCAGCCTGTGTACCACTATTCATTGCCACTCCGACATTTGCCTGAGCCAAAGCAGGAGCATCATTGGTTCCGTCCCCCATCATTGCCACCAGTTTACCGGACTGCTGCTCCTTCTTGATATATTCCATTTTATCTTCCGGCTTAGCTTCGGCAATAAAATCATCCACACCTGCCTTCTCTGCAATATATTTGGCAGTCAGCGGATTATCGCCGGTCACCATAACCGTTTTCACTCCCATCTTGCGCAAGCGTTCGAAACGTTCCTGAATGCCCGGCTTGATGATATCCTGCAATTCAATCACTCCCGTCACTTTCCGGTTTACACATACCACCAAGGGCGTACCACCATTGCTTGAAATAGCAGCAATCACCTCTTCCACCTCTTTCGGAAATTTATTTCCGGCACTTTCCACTATCTTACGGATAGCATCAAAAGCTCCTTTACGAATCTGAGTTCCATCCGGCAGATCAACGCCCGAACACTTGGTTTCGGCTGTAAACTTAATCATCCGCGCACCGGTCGTATTCAAGCTGCGCATACGGATGCCCGATTCACGTCCCAGTTCTACGATTGATTTGCCTTCCGGAGTTTCATCGGACAGAGAGGAAAGCAGACAGTTTTCTACAAAAGCGTGCAGATCAATGCCCGGCGCAGTGTGAAAATGGGTAGCTTTACGATTACCGATGGTGATAGTTCCGGTCTTATCCAGCAACAAGGTATCAATATCGCCGGCAGTTTCCACTGCCTTGCCCGATTTTGTTATCACATTCGCACGTAGTGCACGGTCCATACCGGCAATACCGATAGCAGAAAGAAGTCCTCCGATTGTTGTCGGAATCAGGCACACAAACAAAGAAATAAGTGAAGCAATGGTAATGACAGTATTACTGTAATCGGCAAACGGTTTTAACGTCACACACACAATGACAAAGACAAGTGTAAAACCGGCCAGCAGAATAGTCAGTGCTATCTCATTCGGAGTTTTCTGACGAGACGCACCTTCTACCAGCGCAATCATTTTATCCAGAAAACTTTCTCCCGGCTGAGTGGTCACCATTACTTTTATATGATCTGACAATACTTTCGTACCGCCTGTCACCGAACTCTTATCACCACCTGCTTCCCTAATTACCGGAGCAGACTCCCCTGTAATCGCACTTTCATCGATAGAAGCCAGTCCTTCGATTATTTCACCATCGGACGGAATCACATCTCCGGCTTCACAAACAAACACGTCTCCTTTCTTTAATTGCGAAGAACTGACAGTCACTATTTTATTGCCTTCTACCTTTTTGGCAGGTGTCTCCTCACGTGTTTTACGCAGACTATCGGCTTGCGCCTTTCCCCGCGCTTCGGCAATGGCTTCGGCAAAATTGGCAAACAACAGTGTGACAAACAGAATGATAAACACAGCTATGTTGTAAGCAAACGAACCTTGTGAAGGGTTTATGATGGAGTAAAGTGTCACAAACAACATGACCACCGTAGCCACTTCGACCGTATACATGATCGGGTTCTTTATCATCAGACGTGGATTTAACTTCACGAATGACTGTTTCAAGCTTTCTATAACTTGCTCCTTTTGAAACAAAGAAGCTGATTTCATATTTTTCATATCTCTCTAATTCAGAATTACAAACTTAAATGTTCGGCGATTGTACTTAAAGCATGTACCGGGAAGAATGACAGAGCAGCAATAATAAAGATTACGACAAATGTCATTATACCGAAAGTCAGCGTATCAGTCTTCAATGTTCCGGCACTCTCGGGAATAAACTTCTTCTGAGCCAGCAGACCGGCAATGGCAACCTGTCCGATTATAGGAAGGAAACGACTAAGTATAAGCACAATACCACATGTCCAGTTCCAGAAATAAGTATTATCGCCCAGTCCTTCAAAACCTGAACCATTGTTAGCGGCAGAAGACGTATACTCATAGAGTTGTTCACTCAAGCCATGGAATCCGAGATTATTCAGCCATCCACCCTCACTTTCTACAAAGTCCGGATGATGTGTATATATATAACTTGAGATAGCAGTAAACACCAATATGACGAACGGATGCAACAATGCTACGATCGTAGCTATCTTCATTTCACGGGCTTCTACTTTCTTGCCCAGAAACTCCGGTGTACGCCCTACCATCAAACCACTAATAAATACCGCGATAATAATAAATGTATAATAGTTCATCCAGCCTACACCGACACCACCAAACCAAGTATTAATCTGCATATTCAGCATCTCCATCATACCAGACAACGGCATAGTAGAATCATGCATACCATTCACTGAACCGTTGGAAGTAACAGTAGTCACAATACTCCAGAGGGCTGTAGCTCCGGCACCCAAACGAACCTCTTTACCTTCCATCGCGCCATTATCCTGCGCAATTCCCAATGCATCGATACGGGGATTTCCGCCCATCTCCTGACTGACATTGATGCAGACACCCACCAAAAAGGCGAAAAGCATCACACCGAAAATACTATAAGCCAGTTTCTTCCTGCGAGTATAGAACCCTAATGCCAATGCCATTGCCATCGGAATAATCAAGATAGACCAGCATTCCACCATATTGGTAAGATAAGTAGGGTTTTCCAACGGATGAGAAGAGTTCACGCCAAAGTAACCGCCACCATTTGTACCTAATTGTTTGATAGGTACAATTGCAGCCGTAGGTCCTTGAGAAACCATCTGCTCCTGTCCTTCAAGAGTAGTCACCTGCATCTTTCCGTCAAATCCCATCGGGGTTCCCTGAAGAATCAGGATGAAACCTACAATCAAAGAAAGCGGCAGCAGGATACGGGTACAACTCAATACCAGAAAATGCCAGAAGTTACCGATTGTTTTTGTTGTCTTTGCAGCCATGCTTTTCATAATACCGGCCATAGCAGCCATACCGGTTGCAGCGGTAATAAACTGGAAGAGCATAATGACAAACAGCTGTGTGAAATAAGTCAATCCGCTTTCGCCGCTATAGTGCTGTAAATTACAGTTGACCATAAAACTGATACAGGTATTGAAAGCCTGATCCGGTGTCTGCGGCCCGTTACCGTCGGGATTCAAAGGCAACCATCCCTGCGAAACCAACAATACCATTCCCCAGAAAAACCAGAAAGCATTCAAAATCAGTAATGCTTTCAGGAACTGTTTCCAGTTCATTTCTTCCTTGGGATCAATTCCGCATACTTTATAAATGATTCTTTCAACAGGAACCATAAAATCCGACCAGGTTTTCTCTCCTTTATAAACCCTGGCAATATATTTTCCCAGTGGATAAGCCAGAATCACCATCAAAGCGATCTGCGCAACCACACCTAAAATTTCTGTATTCATACTTTTACCTTAAACTGTATAACTTTAAAACTTCTCGGGTCTGATGAGTACATACATCAAATAACCGAAGATTGCAATACCTAATACAAATAATGCTGTGTACATAATTCCTTCTCCTTCTTTTTAGATCTTTTCAAACCAGTCTACACATTTCCAAAACAGCCAGAAGCAGGCAAAGCCGCTTAACAGGCAAAAAATAAATGATAGTGTTACTTCCATGTTTTTTCGTTTAAATGATTATTTTAAAATTTCTTGGTAGACAGTATGCCAAATGCGTGCCAAAACAATGGAGTAAACAACAATAAGCTGATTGATAGAGCAATACAATAATTCATTCTGCTCATAGGTTCCCATCAGCCCCTACCATTTTGAAAAAGCATCCCCATTTTGAAAAGATTACTGCTTTCCAGACAAAATGTAAGGATCGATTTTCAAAACGAAAGAGTATTCCCATTTTGAAAAGGTGAAACAAACTGGTCATCAAAAGATAACACACTGATAATAAACGCTTAGTGGATAAAAGAGGCTAATTGGTATATACTTTGCCCTTCAGCAGGTATGAAACTATATATTATATCAAACAGATTACCCGTAAAGGTTGCCAACCCGAATGGCACATTCGTCTTTTCACGCAGTGAAGGCGGAGTGACAACGGGATTAGATTCTCTTGAGACATCTTATGAGAAGCATTGGATAGGATGGCCCGGAATATGCGTTAATAAGGAAAAAGACAAACAGGAAATCAACGAAAAACTGCTGGAACTGAATTTCCATCCGGTCTTTTTATCAGAGGCACACATCAGAAACTACTACGAAGGATACAGTAACAGTACTATCTGGCCTATGTGCCATTACTTTTATGCTTATACCTTATATAAGAAGTGTTTCTGGCAGTCTTATCAAGTAGTCAATCAACTTTTCTGTGATGAGATTTGCCGCTTGATACGTCCCGGAGACAAAGTGTGGATTCAAGATTATCAGCTGATGTTACTCCCCGGTATGCTAAGAAAAGTATATCCGGAACTCTGTATCGGCTATTTCCATCACATCCCCTTTCCTTCTTACGAACTTTTCCGTATCCTTCCGGAACGTGCCGAAATACTGAAAGGATTGCTGGGGGCGGACTTTATCGCTTTCCATACCCACGACTATATGCGTCACTTTATCAGTGCCGTAGAGCGGGTACTGCACATCGACTTCAAACTGGACGAAATACAAATTGGTAACCGGGTAGTAAGGGTAGATGCTCTGCCCATGGGAATCAACTATGAGCTCTATCACAATGCCTCCCAAAATCCTGTAGTGCGGCAAGCCATCGACCGCAACCGGACCCTTTTCGGTAACCACAAATTAATCTTATCCGTAGACCGGCTGGACTATAGCAAAGGAATCCTCCACCGGCTGCATGGCTTTTCCAGTTTTCTCGAACATCATCCAGAGTATCATGGAAAAGTAACATTGGCAATGGTAATCGTTCCTTCCCGCGATCACGTAGGAAGTTATGCAGAGCTGAAAACGAAGATAGATGAAGAAATAGGTTCTGTCAACGGGCGCTACTCCACGATGAACTGGACTCCCGTCTGTTACTTCTATCATGGCTTTTCATTAGAAGAACTTACTGCCATGTATTATGTAGCCGATATTGCCCTGGTAACTCCCTTACGCGACGGCATGAATCTGGTAGCCAAAGAATATGTAGCTTCCAAATGCGATAACACTGGTGTACTTATCCTCAGTGAAATGGCAGGAGCCGCAGTAGAGATGACAGATGCTATTCAAATCAACCCGAATGATTCGGGACAAATAGAGAATGCTATCTGCCAGGCCCTGGAAATGCCGGCAGAGGAACAAAAGTTACGTTTGCAGCGTATGCAGAAGATATTGTCCGTACAAACAGTCAATAAATGGGCTGCCGACTTTGTAAATGGCCTGGACATGACTTGTATGAAGAACGATTCGTTACGGAAAAAACGTATCACTGCAGCAACCATTGCGCAAATCAAGCTGAAATACAATCAGGCAAAACAACGCCTGATCTTACTGGATTACGACGGAACACTGGCAGCGCTCAAGACACGCCCCGAGGATGCGAAACCGACTCCCGAACTTATTTCTATTTTACAGCAGATGACTGCTGATCCCTCCAACCATATTGTCATCAATAGTGGCCGGGATCATTTTACATTAGAGAAATGGCTCGGTTCGCTCCCTGTCTGCATGGCAGCCGAACATGGAGCTTTCTATAAGGAAAATGGTGTATGGCACAAAAATATAAAGAAATTGGAATGGAGCACCGGACTTCAGTCCATCCTGCAAATGTTTGTGGACAAAACTCCCCGTTCGCGACTGGAAGTAAAAGAGACGGCACTGGCATGGCATTACCGAGAAAGTGATGCCTGGTTGGGAACTTTGAGAGCACAACAGCTGGTCAATGCACTAATTTCCATTTGTACCAGACAAAAGTTACAAATCCTGCAGGGGAACAAGGTCATTGAAATCAAATCGCCAGACTACAACAAAGGATCGGAAGTAAACCGGTTGTTATCCAACAAGCGCTACGACTTTGTGATAGCAATGGGAGACGATACGACAGATGATGATATGTTTCAGGCTTTGCCCTTAAATGCCGTTACTGTCAAAGTAGGCAGTATTTCGGAAATAGCCAATTACAATTTACCGTCTCAGACCGATGTACTTCCTTTCCTGCAAGCCATTATAGGCAGACAAAAGGGAAGCGGTATCAATACTAACAGCACGGTGAAAAAACGGCTTGCCTCCGCTCTCGACTTCTTCAAGGATTTATTGAAAACTAAATAAAACAACCGTTATGAATACTCTGAATTATGGTATAACAGGCAACTGCCGTACGGCAGCCCTTATTTCCGAAACAGGAAATATCGAATGGTTATGCTTTCCCGATTTCGACTCCCCTTCCATCTTCGCGAGTCTGCTCGATCGCGAAAAAGGAGGAAGCTTCGGGTTCGAGGTATCCGATGATTACCGGATTACTCAAAGCTATGTACCTCATACTAATATTCTTTCTACACAGTTCTCCTCCAAAGAAGGAGAATTCGTTGTTCTCGATTATATGCCCTGCTATCGTTCCAAGGACGGTACAGGCCACTATCTGCCGGCAGAATTATATCGCTATATACATTGGCTGAAAGGGAAGCCCCGATTCAAAGTGAATTATCAACCGGCTCCTGACTATGCACGAGGCAAAGTGATTCTCAACATCACCTCTCAGTATATAGAAACATATTGTTCTTCCGAGAATAAAGACAGACAATATCTATATGCCTCCCTGCCATTGCAGGATATTGCCGGAAAAAAAGAGATAATACTTGAGAAGGATGAATTCCTGTTACTCTCTTATAATGAGAAAGTAATTCCGATCGACATTGAACGGGAGAAAATCGAATATTGCCGTACCCTTGTATACTGGTTAAACTGGACAAACCGGGGGAAAAAATACACCTTATACAATGATGTGATTGAACGCAGCCTGTTGGTGCTGAAACTTATGTCATATTATAATGGGGCAGTACTTGCTGCAATAACAACCAGCTTACCGGAGTCGGTTGGTGACGTACGAAACTGGGATTATCGCTTTTGCTGGCTCCGAGATGCATCTATGGCCATTGAAACGATGTTTCAGACAGGACATACCGGTGCAGCCAAACGTTTTATGAAATTCATTCAGGCAACTTTCGTAGCCAAGCACGACTACCAGATAATGTATGGCATCCGCGGCGAGCGTAAATTAACAGAAGTGATGCTTAACCATCTGTCCGGCTACAAGAACTCCGTACCTGTGAGAATAGGCAATGATGCCTACCACCAAAAGCAAAATGACTCCTTCGGGTATCTGATGGACTTAATTTATCAATATTACCGACTGATGCCCGGCACTCTGGATGAAATAGAAGATATGTGGGAAGTGGTGAAAAGTATTCTGGCAACTGTAATAGAGAACTGGCAAAAGCCTGATAAAGGCATCTGGGAAATCAGAGGAGAGAAACAACATTTTGTATCTTCGAAAATAATGTGCTGGGTAGCTTTAGATCGTGGAGCAAAAATCGCAGGTATGCTGAATAAATATAACTACAGCGAACGCTGGCAACAGGAAGCAGACAAAATCAGAAAAGACGTGATGCAGCACGGCTGGAACGAGAAGCTCCAGAGCTTCACACAGACTTATGACAATCAAGCTATGGACTCTTCTTTATTGTTAATGGAACCTTATGGATTTATTGAAGCAGATGACATTCGCTACCATAAAACAGTAGAGTCCGTAAAGAATGCACTTTTCCACAAAGGGCTGATGTATCGCTATAATAATGAAGATGATTTCGGTTTACCCACTTCCGCCTTTACTATTTGCACATTCTGGCTTGTACGAGCCTTGTTCGTCACCGGAAAGAAGGAAGAAGCACGGTGTTTGTTCGATGAAGTATTGAAATATTCCAATCATCTGGGATTATTCAGTGAAGATATTGATTTCGACACAAAAGAGCAATTAGGAAACTTTCCACAAGCCTATTCACATCTGGCATTAGTGAATACTGCTATTTTATTTGCAGAAGAAGAGAAAAGACTGGCTTTTATCCGCCCTTAATTTAAATCCTGTTTCTTCTAAAGAAGCGTTGAAGAAAGCAATGAAATCATTTCCTAAACCGCCAAAACACAGAAATCCCCGCCAGTCAATAAAGACTGGCGGGGCTTCTCTAAAAATGGCGGCTACCTACTCTCCCACTGTTACGCAGTACCATCGGCGTGACGAGGCTTAACTTCTCTGTTCGGAATGGGAAGAGGTGGAACCCTCGTGCTATAACCACCTGAATTTCTTCAATTGACAATGGACAATTGACAAATGACAATTATCGCAGCTGTCATGATAAGTTATGACATGATAAAAAGTAAAATTCAAGTATCTGTTAATCTAATTGTCAATTGTCATTTGTCAATTGTCAATTAAAAAAGCTAAACGTATATATCGCGATCCGCACCGTCCGAAAGAAAGTGAACGGGCAATTAGTAATGCTCGGCTTTGATGTTACCACCTTTACACCTGCATCCTATCAACGTCATCGTCTTTAACGACCCTAAGAAATCTAATCTTGTGGCTGGCTTCGTACTTAGATGCTTTCAGCACTTATCCAATCCCGACTTAGATACCCAGCAATGCACCTGGCGGCACAACTGGTAAACCAGCGGTCAGTCCAA
>SKEE01002024.1_pt1 | contig 14807 bp, 10 predicted proteins | sample 4826661 | NCBI WGS metagenome assembly SKEE01 (sample SAMN11008817, study PRJNA524170) | human gut metagenome | biome: Human fecal sample; material: Feces; isolation source: fecal sample from pouch patient p20 | host: Homo sapiens | place: Israel: Tel-Aviv | collected 2016-11-14
TCGTAAGGGCGCTGTCGGTCAACTCTCTCAGCTCTGTTTCCTCCGGCGAAAGCTCGCCGCGCATCTCACGCAGACTGTCAATCAGCCCGGTGCGGCTGCCGGTATTGTAAATGCACATCAGGTTCATTTCCTCAAAAGTAAAGTTTCCCATATCAAATCTCCCTTTCCGCACTCTTTTTGGGTGCTGTCTTTTTGTGTTCTGTCTTGGGCTGGCCTTTCAGCTGCTCCATGACGGACTTTTTCTTTTCCCGTTCCTCCCGATGGGTGGCGGCTGCCAACTCCATCAGGGAAATGGGCTGACCGCTTCGGGCCTGCTGTTCCAGCTCTGCCACCGTGGGTTCTTTTGCGCCATTGTTGATGATACCGTCAATCATGCCGTAATCGTCCTCCAGCATCATTTCCGCATTTTTCAGCGGGTTTTCTGGCAGGAATCCGGGGATCTGGGTAAAACCAACACTGTCACAGTAATGACAGGATACCTTACCGTCCTGTCTGATCGCAACGATGTCGCTGACGCTCATGGAGGGACTGTGAAAGTCCACGGGCTTTTCCAGATTGAATTGCTGATAGAGTTTTTCCAGCTGCTCCGGCACAGTGCCAGACTCCCTCAGAGGAGCTGTGTAAATGAGGTCATAATTGCTGCGGTCTATGGAAATGTCATGGGACTTTAACCAATCCAGATTCATAAAGCGCACATTCTGCGGATCGTCACGACTTACCTGATAGATGGCAAAGCAATCTCTGTTCTGAGAGAGAAATGCCTGTTCGCGTTCCTGCTGATGTTCCTGACGCTCCATGACCTTTTCGTGGAACTGAGGGCTTTTCTCCCATTCCTCATGGTCCACACCGAAAAGACCGCCATGATCCATGATTTCCTGCGGGTCAAACACCATGCTCTCCGTATTGTCCTCATACAGCACATAGACGGTCAAACCGGCGGCATCCAGTTCCAGCGCCCGTTCTCTGGTAACAGGGAGCATCCCATCATAGGTGTAGCCATATTCCTGCATATCCGGTGTGGATACCTGCTCATCCGGCATGGGGTATTCATCCAGTGCCTGCTCCTGCGCTTCCGGCAGCTGGGAAGAGGCAGTCATCTGACTGGTCTCTGCCTGCATCTGCTGATAGGCCGCTTCCTGCAAGGTCTCAACCATAGACAAGGGAGCGCGTCTGAGCGAAGTGCTGTCCAGATCGTTATCATCACAAATCTGGAGAACTGCCTTCATGCAGGAAAGCTCCGACATATCCAGCTGACCACCATCCAGCTCTTTCATGGATGCAGCATCGTAAAGAGTGTAGTCCCATCCGCTGTCACAAGGTTGGATATGAAGATAGGTAGTATCGTTGATCAGAAACAAAGCCTCCTGCTGGTTGGCATCCGCCCCCAGTACCTCCATTTCCGGCATGGTCGCAGCCAGTTCCTTTACCGCTTTCTGTACCAGCGGATTGTCACGGTAATAGTCGATTGCCTGAATGGTGTCCAGGTCAATGGTCTGCCCGGTCAAAATCGGAAACGGTCCTTCATAGTCGCTTCCGTCTTTCAGCTCAAACCCAATCCCTTTGATCCCGTTCATTCGCTCTGCTGGAATCTCCTGATAAATGCGGACAGCTTCCTCCAAAGACAGGTTATCGTGGTATTCTCCGAGGTTTGGAAATTCCATGCACTCTGCTACATAGTAGGTCAGATCGCCGGTCGGCAGCCTATCAGATACCTTAATGGCATCTGCTGGCTGCTCTATCGGGGCGGTTTCCGGCTCTACCTTTGCATGAGGGTCGATTCCGCGCTCTTTGCAGATTTCCTTATAGTGGCGCTCAATGTCGGAGATCAAAGTGCCGGAGGTTTTGTTGATGGTCTCCAAACTGGCTCTCAGCTCTTTCAGCTCCTTGCCCTGACTCCAGCTTGCAATATAGCCAAAGCTGTTTTCTCCAGTCTCGATGCCAAAATACTTGCAGACCGCATAGGAGATGCTTTCAGCCTCCACTTCTTCCGTGTGACGGTCTTTCCTCTGTTTCTGCAAAAACTGGGAGAGGGTAGAAAAGCCACCGGTAAAATTCAGCCCTTTTTCCTCGGTCAGCATCAAGCGTCCATCTTCCGTCAGTTCCAACGGCTCTGTCAGCAGAACGGAGCCTGCATGGTTTACAACCACTCGTTCTTCCACACAGACCGGATCTCCAGGATCGTAGTCAGAACCGCGCAGGTCATAGCAATAAACGCCCTCTGGCAGATTATCGCGAGCAATCCGTCCGTTGGAGAACAGACCAAGTTTATCAAACAGCTCGATCTCCTGATATTGCTCGTCATTGGCAATCTGAATCTTTTTCTGATTGTGGAGCTTGCTGTGGGCAATCTCGTGTACTGTGGCCGAAACCGTCTGCACCTCACTCATGCCCTGACGAATGGCAATTTTCTGATGATCGGCAGAAAAATAGCCGTCCGTATCGGCGGCCATTGCTTCAAAAGTAATCGGCACCGGTGCGCTGCGGCGCAGGGCCTCCATGAATGCCTCATAATTTGGCACATTGCCGGAAAGGGAGGAAGCAAGCTCCGGCAAAGGTTTCCCGTCGGTCTGGCTCACATCAAAGACCTTGACCGGGCGAAACATGGGAATCTCGATTTCTTTTTCCTCTGTGACGATCTTTCCGTCTTTATCCAGAATCGGAGCCTTGGTATCCGGGTCCAGCTTCTGCTCCTCGATTTTCTTCTTATACGGTGTGGGAGCGATGATGGTAATGCCATGCTCGCCCTTTTTTACATGACGCTCAAACTGGTCTTTCCACTTATTGTATCCGGCTACCAATGTGGCGTCCGGCTTCTGCATATAGATGAGCATGGTGTTGTTTACCGAATAGCGGTGGAAGCGGGACATGACGGACAGATAGCGCATATACTTTTCACTCTCAAACAGTTCTTTGATGCCCTGCTCGATGCCATCTGTGATTTCCCTTAGCCGCTCTCGGTTGGTGGGTTTGTTCTCAGCCATGATTTTCAATCTCCTTTCCAAGTGTGTGATTTCTGCTGTGTGTTCTGCAATCCATGCCCTTTGTTCTTCTTCACTTTCATACAGAAAAAGGTCCAGCAGGTACTCTACATAGGCTTTTTTCTGGATTGCTTCCACAAAACGGGGGTGCGGTTCTTCCTCCAGTGTCCGGGGAGAATTGTCGGCCTCCCATTTTTTCAGCAGATAGTAGTAATCGGACAGTACGCGATAACACCGCTGCCGGTCCTCCCGAAACTTTTGTGCCTCGGTTTTCTGCCGGACATATCTCCTGCGGGGAGGGGCCTGACTGTCATAGATCAGGCCAAAGTCCTGTGCCAGTTTCTCCGCCGCTTCTTTTGGGGAGAGGTCAAAGAGCTTTGCGGTAAAGTCGATCACATCCCCATCTTCACCGCAGCCAAAGCAGTGGAACCGCTGGTCTACCTTCATGCTGGGGTTCTTATCATCGTGAAAGGGACAGCAGGCCATGCCATTTCGTTTGACCTCGATCCCATAAAACGCTGCCGCATCTCTGGTGCTGACCGACTGCTTGACTGCTTCAAATACATTCTCTGTCATGTGCCTTTAACTGCCGGACTTTCTCACAGGAGGCTGGTATCCGGCGGCTTTCGCACGCTCACTGGCGGCTTTGCGGCGTTCTGCGCTATATGGCTCCCGGACTGATACACACCGCTTGGGGACGGTAAAGTTATGGGCGTCCTTTCGGGTGATCTGGTCGGGGTGCTTTTTTGCCAGCAGTTCCAGCTTCTCCATCAGACGGGGATCGTGGGTGTAGACCTCAGCCATTGGTTCTGCCTGGTTATAAAGGAGAATGGTTTCCCGTTCCACTAAAGATAGCTTCATCGGCTGCCTCCTTTCCGCTGATCAAATTCCAGCTTAAAGTTGGCGTACTGTCCATCGTCCTCCAAAACCACAGCGGCATCGTAGGTCTTGCCAGTTTTCTCAGAATATAGGCCCGTTACACGGACACGGCCATCTTTCAGCAGTGCAGACACCACAGCCTTGGTCGGCTGTTTTTTCTTGGCAGCCCACCATTTGTTATTTTTCCAGATTGCAAATTTGCAAGAATCATTCTGACAGAAGAAGCCTTTTTGCAGTTCTGCAACTTCACCGCCGCAGCGAGGGCATTTGCCTACCACATCACGGGGCGGGGAGAACAGGTACTCGGTTCCCTTGATGACCTGATAAGTTCCCACCAGATCTTTCAGCATGGTGCTGATCCCGTCCAGAAACTCCTCCGGGGCAAGCTGCCCGCGCTCGATCTCTCCCAGGCGGTACTCCCACTCGGCAGTCAGAAGCGGCGATTGCAGCTGTTCCGGCAAGACTGTTATCAGGGAGACTGCATCGTGGGAAGGGAGAAGCTGCACCGTTTTCCTGTTCTTTTTTCGTTCCAGAAAACCGGCAGATACCAGCTTTTCCAAAATACCGGCACGGGTGGCCGGTGTCCCCAGACCTTTTCGCTCGGCGTCCTCCGGCATATCTTCTTTTCCGGCAGTCTCCATTGCGGACAACAAGGTATCCTCCGTAAAGTGCTGGGGTGGACTGCTTTTGCCTTCTTTGACGATTGCAGCAGCAACCGCAAGGGTCTGTCCTTCAGTCAGCTCCGGCAGGGCTTTCTCTGCACCATCTTTTTTCGGCTCTGCATCTTTCATTTTGGCACGGTAAGCGTCCTCCAGAGCTTTCCATCCGGGGTGCTTCACTGTTTTTCCTTTGGCGGTAAACTCCCCACCGGCACACGCTGCAATCACAACAGTTTCCGAATAGATATGGGGCTGGGCTACGGCGCACAGCAGACGCAGGGCCACCAGCTCCAGCACCGCTTTTTCTCCCGCAGGAAGGGCAGAAAGGTCTGCATCCTTGAGATTTCTGGTAGGGATTACTGCGTGGTGGTCAGTTACTTTCTTATCGTTGATGACCACATGGGGGTCACAGGTAATGGCGATCCCTTTGCGAAACGGCATAGCATTGGCAACCAGATTGACCAGCACCGGCAGGCTGTCTGCCATATCACCGGTCAGATAGCGGCTGTCAGTACGGGGATAGGTGCAGAGCTTCTTTTCATACAGGCTTTGCAGATAGTCCAGGGTCTGCTGGGCTGTAAATCCAAGCAGGCGGTTGGCATCTCTTTGCAGAGTAGTCAGGTCATAGAGGGCAGGCGGCTTTTCGGACTTTTCCTTGCACTCCACCTTTTTGATTGTGGCAGCTGCACCCTGACAGGCTTCTTTCAGCTGCTCGGCAGCAGCCTTATCCGCCATGCGCTCCCCGGATACGGTAAGACCGGGCAGCTCCAGCGCCACGGTATAAAAGGGAACTGGCTTAAAGGTGTCGATCTCAGCTTCTCGCTGGACAATGAGCGCCAGGGTTGGGGACATCACGCGCCCGATGTTGAGGGTGCGGTGGTACAGCACGGAAAACAGCCTTGTGGCATTGATCCCCACCAGCCAGTCGGCCTTAGCGCGGCAAAGAGCAGCATCCCGAAGCCCGTCATAGTCCGCACCGGGGCGCAGGTTTGCAAAGCCTTCCCTTATGGCGGAGTCCTCCATCGAAGAAATCCAGAGGCGTTTCATGGGCTTTTGGCAGCCTGCCAGCTCGTAGACGCTGCGGAAGATCAGCTCGCCCTCGCGTCCGGCATCGCAGGCATTTACTACCTCCGTCACATCCGGGGCGTTCATCAGCTTTTTGAGAATATCAAACTGCTTTTTCTTATCCTTTCCCACCACCATCTGCCAATGCTCCGGCAGAATAGGCAGGTCATCATATCGCCACTTGGCGTACTTGGGGTCATAGCTGTCTGCGTCCGCAAGACCGGCCAGATGGCCCACACACCAGCTGACACGCCAGCCGTTGCCCTCCAGATACCCGTCCTTACGGGCAGTTGCACCGATCACCGCCGCCAAACTCTGGGCAACTGATGGTTTTTCAGCAATCACCAGCTTCATATTCTTCAACCTCCCATTCTTCCCGCACAGGCGTGTGCAGTTTTTTCTCAATGCTGTTTTCCTCATCCGGAAGCAGGTTATAACCAAACCGGTAGTCATAGCGGTACAGTTTCCCCAGCAGGTCATTGATGATGATGCGGCAAGCCAAAATGACACGAGTTTTATCCACCTGCATCAGCTGGTAGCGTTGATAATTGCTGTAATATTCTTCATGGCGGTGGGTATTGCGGACAGCATCTTCAAGCAAACTTTCTACTGCATCCTGACAACCATCCTCTTTTTCACCCTCCATACAGTTCAGAAGTTCCATTACCATAGGAAAGCTCTGTTCATCCATAGGAGCTTCTGCTGCAAGAAAACCGATCAGGGCAGATAAGAGCAGACGGGCTGCTGCCTGTTCCTGGTCCGTCAAAACAGCCATCGTTTTCTCCGCATTTGGCAAAATCTTATCTTCCACAAAATCTGCCGCGTCACCGGAATAAAGCTGACGGACAGAATCTATGGATAATGAAACCATCACGGCATCCTGAGAAAAGTCAAAGGAATCTTCCTGTTTTGCTTTTCTCCGAAGTTTGTTTAACATGGTAGAAAGAATGTCGCCGCCAAAATACACGGCGATCACCAGCAGGTCAAAAACAGCAATCAGCTTGATAAATATAATCAGAACACTCATTTTTTTCGTTTCCTTTCTTTGAGCCATCGTTCCATCTCACGGTGGCAGACACCTACGCAGGGGCTTCCATAATTTCCGCAGCCATAACAGGGGTGGCTTTGGGGCAAAGAGGGAGGACGGGAAGTTTCCTTCCCGCCCTCCGGCCTGCGTGTCATCATGCGTTCATAGGGACTGTCTGTGAAACGGGTCATTTCACGCTGTCCTCGTCACCTTCTTCTGTGCTGCCCCTGTCAGCGTCAGACTCGTCCGACTCCTCATCCTCGGTTTCCCATTCCTCGGAATCTTCCTCGCCATAATCATAATCATCCAGACTGTCATTGCCCTTGGTCTTAGCCTTGTTCTTAACGAGTTTCAAATAGGCAAATACGCCACCGCCGCCCAGCAGAGCCAGCAGAAGGATCAGGGCAGCCGGGTTCAGTCCGGCAGGCTTCTCTTTTTCCGGCTCCGATGTTTCTGCCGGAGGTTCCGGTGCTTTTCCCGTACATTTACTCTTATCAGTTACACAGACCGGACAGGCCGTATTGACTGCCCCTGCTTCACATTTCTTCGTGCAACTGCACACCGCAGGCAGCTCCTCTTTGGGTTTTCCATCCTCCATCAGCGCCATCAGGTCCGCTTCATCCACCTGGTTCAGAAAGTGAACAGCAGTCTTTTTATCCTCATTGGCCCTGTCGATCAGGATATAAAAATAGTTGCCTGCCTTGGTTGTAACGGTAATGAGCTGCTTGTTGCCACCAAAATCATCCACCAGAGCGGCGTTACCCTCCGGGGTCAGCGGAGGTGCTTTTTCGGGTTCTTCCACCACCACATTGCTGTCATTGGTGGTATCCTCTGCCGGGGGCGGCGCTGCGCCCTGGGCAAAAGCGGGAATGGTAAAGCCCGATGCCAGAACCAGCGTCAGGCAAAGGGCAGAAAGTGTTCGGAGCAATCGTTTATTCCTCATAGCTGTTTTCCTCCTGTTCGTTGTTGTCATCCACCATACTGCCGGGAACTGTGCCGCCGGACAGCATGGCGCTCAGCTGGGCAGGGGTCATACGCAAAGCGCGCACCATCTGGACGATCTCCAGATTTTCCGCCTCGGTTTTCTGTGCCTCCAGCACCTTGAGCTTTTCCTGATACTCTGCGATCTTCTCGCGGACCTTGGTAATCTCCTGGTCAATGCGTTCAATTTTGTTCTTTGCCATCGTCTATCACTCCTTCTAAAAAATCTCTGTTACCAGTTCATCAGCCCGTAGCCCTTAATGCTTTGATAATTCAGGTCATAACTTTTGATCTTGCAGGCATCGCCGGAATTTCCCTCCACGGTATAAACACGGCTGCCATCGGTGCCGATGACGATTCCCACATGGTCAGCAGTACCGTCCAGATCCCAATCGAAGAAAATGGCATCGCCGGGAGCGATGTTTTCATATCCTCTTGCGCCCCATTGTCCATGAGACTGGAACCACGGAACACCCTGCCACTCACAGCCTGCAAAGCGCGGCTCACTTTTTCCTGCCTGGTTATAGCACCAGGATACGAAGCAGGCGCACCATTCCACGCGGCTGTCAAAACCGTACCAGCTCCAGTAGGGATAACCGCCCACATTGCCCACCTGACTTTTCGCCAGTTCCACCAGCTGCGGATTGCCGGGGCGGGTGCCGTTAATGAACTGCACACCGGACAGATCTTCCGAGCCGCTGGTATCAGGGGAACCGCCGCCAAACAACAGCGGCTTATTGCCCATGGTCTGTCGGTAGACCTGATACATTTCCATCTGCTCCGGGGTCAATAGCTCCGACGCCACAGCTGAAATGGGCTTGCTGGTGAGTTTCACATTCAGAATGTAATACTCATAGGGGACTTCTTCTGAGGTGGTCTCGCCGGTCTCCGGGTCGGTGGAGGTCTCCGTGCGATAGCGGATCTCCACTTCCTCGGTAAGCGTCAGCTGATACTGTGCTGCAAACACACGCGCCAGCTCTGCCTGGGCGCTTTGCCGAGTATAGCCCTGCAAGACAGCAGAGAGAAATGCCGCCAGCTCATGAGGGTCATGGCCGATCATGCCAAGGTCATAGCGATATTCGTCATACCCTGGGTGACTGCTTTCGATGTTGTCGATTTCCTCCTGCAACTGGGCTTCTCTGGCTGCATAATCTGCTTCCACTGCCAGCATTTCCGGGTCATCCGACGGATAGGTGGTGCCGGAGAGAACGGAACCGATGCTCTGCGCCATCATGGAACAAGAGGACATGGTATTCATCAGCATACAGGCGATGAGGAACAAAACCCCTGCGATCAGGAAGCCCTTTTTGTGGCGCATGACGAATGCCCCTGCCTGCTGTGCCTTTTCTTTTACCGTCCTTGTGGCTTTTCCGGTTTTGGACGCAGCCTGGGCGGTATTTCCGGCAGTCTGACCGGTGCGCTTAGCAGCGGCATACTGCTTTTTGATGGCCTGCTTTTGCTGCCACCGGGAAAGAGGATTGCTGGAAAACTGAGGATTTTCCTGCAAGGATTTCTGGTACAGGACATTTACATTTGCCTTTTCCAGTTGGCGCTCAGCCTGGGCTGCTTTGCGGTACGGCTTCAGCTTGTGGCTGCGATAGCCCTCCCGCACCAGATAAGCGCCGGTCTCCACCGCCTCCTCGGACTTGTGGGCGCTTTCCACGCCCACATTGTCCTGTTCTGTTTCCCGGATCTCTTTGTGGAGCTTGCCCGCGACCAGATGGACAGGAGCTTCCTTGATCCCTTGAGAAACTTTGGAGGGTGGCTTTTTCTTGTCCTCAAAGGTCAGCTTCGAGGTCTTTTTTCCGGTATCCGGGTCAATAACTGTCTGCCTGACCTTTTTCTTTGGGATATTGGCCTGCGCCTTATCTGCTCTGGCCGCAGCTTTCTCCGCTTTACGGATCGGCTTTTCCAGTGCAGGGTCAGCCCGTTCCTCATCGGTAAAGCGCAGGCGCGGTTCCTTATTCAAACCATTCTCCCAGCATGAGAGAGGACATCATGTAGTGCAGCTCTGCATAAATGGCCATCCCCACAGGATCGTTAAACATACAGCCGGACAGGTAGGCATAAAACTGTGCCACCACATCAGACAGGATCTTCGCTTCGGTTCCTTCCAGAATCAGACCGCCCATGCCTTCCTTGGCACGGATGGCGCTCCAAATCTCTGCCAGACGGAGAAGCCCCACCTGACCGGTCTCATTCAGTTCGGCTGCCTGATCCGTCGCCGTGCGGCACTCGCTGACCGCATCGGCCATGACCGTAAGCAGCTGGCTGCGCTGGGCATTTACCGCCCTGTCAAAAAACATCAGCGGGTTTTGATTCAAAATGTTGGGGTTCATCATCATTCATCCTCCTTCTTTTTCAGTTCCTGGGGTTTGGTGGTCATAATGCGGTAAAGCTCGGTATTCTTCGGGAAGTGATCCACAAACGGCAAGATCGTGGAGCCATAGAACAGCAGACCCTCGCCCTCACCGGAGTGGGTCACATAGCTAAGCTGATGCGTGGAAATGCCCAGCTGCTTGGCGAGAATCTGTCGGTCTCCGCCTGCCTGGTTGAGCATATACACGAAGTCGGAGTTTTCAAATATGTTCTCTACCTCGCGGCTGCTCAAAAGGTCTTTGACATTCTGGGTGATACCTGTCGGAATACCGCCCCATTTTCTGAATCGCTTCCAGATTTCCACCGTATAGGCGGCGGTCTGCTCTTCCTTCAAAAGCAGGTGCATCTCGTCGATGTAGTAACGGGTGGACTTGTGGGCGGCACGGTTGATGGTAACGCGGTTCCACACCTGATCCTGTACCACCAGCATACCGATTTTTTTTAGCTGCTTGCCCAGTTCCTTGATGTCATAGCAGACAATCCGGTTATCAATGTCCACATTGCTCTGGTGGTTGAACACATTGAGGGAGCCGGTTACATAGATTTCAAGAGCCGTAGCGATATACTGGGCTTCCTTTTCTTCCTGCTCCCGCAACAGGTTATAAAGGTCCTCCAAAATCGGCATATTCTCTGGCTTTGGGTCATTGAGATATTCGTTGTAAACCAGCCGTACACAACGGTCAATAATGGTTTTCTGCACCGGCTGCAAGCCCTCCTTACCGCCCACGATCAGCTCACACAAACTGAGGATAAAGTCAGACTTGAGTGACAGCGGGCTTTCATCATCCGAATAGTCCAGATTCAGATCCATCGGATTGATATAGTTGGTTGAAGTAGGTGAGATCTTGATGACCTGCCCATGCAGACGCTCAACAAGAGGTGCGTACTCCGCTTCCGGGTCACAGATAATGACATCATCGCTGGTAAGCAAAAAGCAGTTGGCAATTTCTCGTTTTGCGCTGAAGGACTTACCGGAACCTGGCGTACCCAGAATCAGGCCGTTGGGGTTTTTCAGCAGCTTTCTGTCCACCATAATGAGGTTGTTTGACAGAGCATTGATGCCGTAGTACAGGGCTTCTTTCCCGTTCTGGAACAGTTCCTGCGTAGTAAAGGGCACAAAGATAGCTGTGGAACTGGTGGTCAGTCCTCGCTGAATCTCAATCTGATTGAGACCCAGAGGCAGACAGCTCATCAGCCCTTCTTCCTGCTGGAAGTCCAGCCTGGTCAGCTGACAGTTATACTTCTGGGCAATAGAGCCTGCCTGAAAGATGTTGTTGCCAAGCTGACGGGGATTGTCCGCTGTGTTCAGCACCAGAAAGGTCAAAAGGAACATTCTCTCGTTGCGGCTCTGCAAATCCTGCAAGAGTTTTTTCGCTTCACTGCCGTAGGTAGCAAGGTCAGATGGAATGATGTCCATGTCGTATCCGGCACGGACTGCTTTTTTCTGTTCCTCGATCTTGCTGCGGTCCAGGTCGGTAATCTTTCGCTTTACCGTTTTGATGGCTTTCACCTGATCCACCGACTGAATGTGCATACTCACAATGAGCGAGCTTTCCATATCCAGAAAATCAGCCAGCAAACGGTCATTCAGCTCCGGTGCGAGAATCTGCAAAAAAGAAACAGTCCCGTATTTCTTACCCATACGGAACTGCTTGCCGGTGCGGAACTCAAAGGAGCTTGGTGCAATAAAATCCTTTGTGGACAGACCGGAAGGAGCCAGCCAGTCCCATTCAAACTGAAACGGGAGTTGTTCATCCATGTGGAATACCGCATGAAGCTGAAAAAGCCTTTCTTTACCGTCCAGCGTTCTGGCAGCTACACCAAGACGCTTGAAGTTATTAAGTATATCGGTCTCAATACGCTCCAGACGGGGCTTGGCGACTTTGATGCTGTCCGCGTCGATACCAAAGGTCAGGTATTTGGTCTTGATGAGACCGTTGTTACCTCTGGCCAGCTGATTTTGCAGCATTGTGGTGTATTCCTCGCGGATACTGTCAAAGGCGTCCCTCTGGGGCGGGATGGAAATGGAGTTAGCAAAGGTCTCCTCCGATGCCGCAAGGTTCAAAAAAGACAGCTGGAAATGAATCGAGCTGTCAAAATAATTGAGGAAATCACACCAACCCTCAAAGATTGCCGTCTTATCTTCGTTTTGGGAGAGCTGATAGTTGATGTCCTGAAACTGGATGGTCTTTGTGTAGTGGCTGTCCGATACGCGGCAGATTCCGTCCGGCCACATCCGTTCATAAGGGATACTGTCCTGCGCAGATTTTCCTTTTTTGTCCGTGCGGTTAGCGCGGGCAATGGCCGCTTCGATCTGCTTCTTATCGGCGCGGGACAGTTTTTTCTTTGTCTTTACCGGCTGCACAGTTTTTTCCTCGGTTTTTCCGAACATCCGATGCAGCCATTTTTTTATTGCGGTGAACAATGTCATACACCTCCTTATCGAGCATTTCCTGCCGCTTTAATACGGCATAAAAGTTGTTGGTCTGGTAGGGACGCTGCTTGGGACGGATCACAGCTACTTTGAGAATGTTGCCCACGATCTTTTCCAGCGGCTGTCCATGCTTTTCGTACATAGCCAGCATAAAGAAGGGCAGCATAACCAGCATCATACACATAGCCGCTACACTGTTTCCGGTAGGTTTTCTGAGCAAAAAGAAAAGCGGTACGCCAATAAGCGCTCCGCCCGTGAAGCAGATAAGCTGCCGCTTGGTCAGATTGAACATGACCTTTGTTTTGACTTTTGTTAAGTCCTTGGGTACGGGTACATAAGCCAATGTGGAAACCTCCTTCCGTTTTAGTGCGCCTGAAAGACTGATTTGGCGAGACTGCCGGTTTTGAACAGCGTAAAACATAGCAGTACGGTGTAGCCCACGCAGCTCCAGATTGCCATGATGATGTCATCTTCCAGAGCGATGTTCTGCACCAGCACAGCATAAATTGCCACGCAGACGATAATGAGAAACGCCTGAAAGCCCAGTGCCAGCAGGGATCGGAGGTAATTCTGTCCCATACCGCCCCATTCTTTGCCCATCATTGCAGCCATTGGAACAGGAGCCACCGAAGTTACAAGTAGGGTAAGAACCCGGCGCCTTGCCATATTGCTATGGCAGGTTTCCGAGAACTCCCCTCCGAACCGGACTTACACCTCTCGATGTATCCGGCTCTCCAGATGTCAGTCTAACTTTCCTGCGTGTAACTTATCGTGACAGTCAATGCAGAGTGCCATTGTCTTGCGCTTACGCCCAATCATGGCGATTTCCCATTGTTTTCTGCCACTTAAATCTTTGAGTTTTCGTATATGGTGTATTTCAAGCGGCACATTCTCTGCGCCACACCACTCACACCTGTTTGCTTGCAGTCTTTTTATAAGGCTATTACGCCCATAATTCTCAAAAATTCTTGCTACTATATCAGGATTTCCGCTTTCTACTTTAGTGTCCCGGCGGAACCCATTATTGTAAAACAATACCTTTCCGACCTTGCCGTTTTTCTTCGGATATTCCACAACAAAATCTTTTCCTTGACGGTACTTGCGGATAATTCTGCTGATTCGTGTCCGATATTTTCCAGCAAAGGTTTTGAGCATACTGTATCTCATTACATAGTAGAAGTTATTGAGTACAGACACGTTGTTTGCAAGTCGGTAGTAGTTATACAATCCACGGATTTCTGCGTTGTATTGGTTTAGGATTTCCAAATCGTCCAAGTGCAACAGGCGAGTGCGCCGGACAGGTTCCCAAACCTCTTTGTTTCCATTTTGTTTGTCGTATTTAATCTTGAGGGCATTGTAGAAGAACAGTCGTTTTACCCACTTATCATGGGGAATATAAAGTAAGACTTTTCCATTGTTTACCCGTCTGGTAGCCCCGGTTTTGGTCTTTTTGTTGTGTTCGCCTTTGGCGATTGTGACCTCATATCCCAAGAACTTCGCAGCGTCGTGTCCATGAGTAATCAATGTCTTTTCCTCGGACATTTCCAGATGGAGTTTGTCCCGGATAAAGCAGCCTACATCTTGTTTAATCTGTTCTGCGTCCTCTTTGTTGCCGATAACTCCGATTAAGAAATCATCGGCGTATCGGATATAGCAAAGCCGTTTATAGCTATCGTCCATCTGGTCGCTATACGGTATAGATTTCAGACTACGCCGCAGTTCCCGGATTTCTGCAATTAAGCCCTCTTTTTCTTCCACGCTCATTTTAGAGATATTTCTTTTAAGCCTTTGTTCTTTCCCTCGGCAGACATCCAATTTCTTCTTGAACGCAGGATTGATTTTACGGCGATTTCCGCAGTTGAATTTCTCTGCATACTCTGCCATATAACTGTCCAGTTCGTTCATGTAGATGTTTGCAAGGATAGGGCTGATGATGGAGCCTTGCGGAGTGCCGGAATAAGTATTGTGATAATTCCAATCCTCCATATATCCGGCTTTCAAGAACTTCCAGAGCAGACTGATGAAATGTTCGTCTGCAATCCGCTTTCGCAAAATAGCAATCAACACATGATGGTCTACGTTGTCAAAACAGCCCTTTATATCTCCCTCAACGAACCACTTTGTCCCCGTAAAATATTTCTGCACATATTTGAGTGCCGTATGACAGCTTCTGTTTATACGGAAGCCGTGAGAATAATCGCTAAAGGTTGGCTCATAAATACTCTCTAAGATGAGCCGCACCACCTCCTGTATCAGTTTATCGTCGAATGACGGTATTCCCAGAGGACGCATTTTCCCATTGGATTTCGGGATATACGTTCTCCTTGCCGGGTTAGGCTGATAACTAAAATCCCGCATCTTTTCAATGAGGGCGTTTATCCTTGCCATTCCCATTCCGTCAATGG
>SKEE01002034.1_pt1 | contig 14745 bp, 9 predicted proteins | sample 4826661 | NCBI WGS metagenome assembly SKEE01 (sample SAMN11008817, study PRJNA524170) | human gut metagenome | biome: Human fecal sample; material: Feces; isolation source: fecal sample from pouch patient p20 | host: Homo sapiens | place: Israel: Tel-Aviv | collected 2016-11-14
GTGCGCGCATGAGTACCTTTATCTCCGCTTCAACGGTTTAGTGGTTTACTCGATTAAATTTTTTATATAAAATAGCACAGGATTTTTAATATGTCAATACAAACGTTGAAAAAAATGTCATTTTATTCTATAATTGTGATAGTGTGATTATCACAAAACCTACCTAAGAAGGGAGTTTTACCAGAAAAATACCATGGCTGAAAAAAATACAAACACCTGGCTGGATACCCCAGATCCACAGGTTTTTATCAAAAATTCTGCAAGATTCAATGATCTGATGATGATGTACCGCTGTACTGTCCGTGAGGTACGTACCAAACTGGAAGTTCTCAATGATGAGTTTTCCGTAGAATATAAACGTAACCCGATTTCCTTTATCAAGACCAGAATCAAAAAACCGGAAAGCATCTACAAGAAATTAAAAAAACTGGGCTATGACTTCACTGCCGAAAATATCCAGAACCAGCTCAATGACGTAGCCGGTATCCGTGTTGTCTGTGCTTTTATTGATGATATCTACACCATTGCAGACCTTATCGCCAAGCAGGATGACATCACCGTCATTCAGGTAAAAGACTATATCAAAAATCCCAAGCCAAACGGTTACCGCAGCTATCACATGATCGTGGAAATCCCGGTGTTCTTCTCCAAGGGAAAAACGCCCATGCGCGCGGAGATCCAGATCCGTACCAATGGAATGGATTTCTGGGCTACACTGGAACATCAGCTCCGATATAAACAGGATATTGAAGAAATGGATGGTTACGAGGAAGTCAGCAGCGAGCTTCTGAACTGTGCCCGCGCTGTCATTGATATGGATAATGAAATGCAGCGAATCAAAGATAAAATCGGACGGTTCCATGATATCTAAAGTTAAAGCAGGTAAGATTATAATCTTACCTGCTCTTTTTCACTGTTCTTTACCCGGAACGCCCGCGGTGTCATATGATAATGTTCTTTAAACACTCTGTGAAAATAACTGTTATTCTCATACCCTACAGCTGCAATAATATCACTGATGGGAAGGTCCGTCTCACACATCAGCTCTACTGCCTTATTCAGGCGTTTTCTCTGAAGAAGTTCCTTGAAATTAAATCCTGTGGTCTTTTTGATCATCTTGCTGAGCACATGCATAGGCAGATGAAGCCTGGTGCACAGCTCCGTAAGGGTAGCTGTCCGGTACTTCTGCTCAATATAGTCCAGTGTTGTCATGGAGATCATATTTTCGTACTGATTGGGAAGGCGCATCTCCACATACTGTACGGATTCCACCAGATACATAAAGATCAGGCCCATGGTGGTCTGGTTGATCCGTTCCCGGTTTTCTTCGCCATTTACAAGAGAATAGATGATATTTTCCAGAAGGTTCTGGATCTGCATGACTTCCGCGACCTTAAAGTGGAGATATTCACCCCGCTCTTCATCCTGGCGCAATACATTCACCAGAAAATCTGCCAGCATGTTGTCATTCCCTGTCATGGAATAGGCCACATCAAAAAACTCCGGCAACACCATAAAATTGATGGCAATATCATTCTGTCCCGCTTTCAGGATCTCATGTTTCGTAAACTGGTTGAGAAAAAGCAGCTCCCCTTTATTCACCACAACTTTTTTTCCATCGATGATATTGGTCAGCGATCCCTCGCACACATACAGCACTTCCACAAAATTATGCCTGTGCGCCGGGAAATGCACAAAACGAGTATGGGTACGCACCGCAATCAGTCTGCCTTCTTTCAGCATCTTTCCACTGTCTACGGTAAAATCTCTTCCGGATGTATAGAGATCTTTATCTACCTCCGCTTCCCCATCCAGGATTTTTCGCTCTTCTTCGGTTATTTTTCTCAGCTGATCCAGTAATGCCTGCTGCATAACGCACCTCCATCGCTGCTTTTCTCTATAGCAAAACAGGAGATCACAAAATGCAATCTCCTGTCTGTAAATTCAGTTCTTATATGCTTCTGCCTGTAAATCAGTCGTCACGACGTCTTAAACGCAGTGCAAAGAATGCCATTACTGCATCTAACAGTGCAAATACAACCAGAATTCCATAACGTGCGATATGAGAATTATCTGCAGTTTTTACCTCATCGGAAGAAGATGTGGATGTTGTGTTATTGGAAGTTGTGTTTGTAGTTGTTCCGTTAGTTGTTGTTCCATTTGTGGTAGTTCCATTACCGCCATTGGATCCGTTATTGGTTGTTCCAGGTACCGGTGTTGCTGTTCCTGTTGGAGTTGGTGTTGCTGTTCCTGTTGGGTTCATTGGTACCGGTGTATCTGTTGGCTCTGGTGTGTCTGTCGGCTCTACAGATGGGTCCGGACTTACACTCGGGTCCGGGCTTACACTTGGATCCGGGCTAACACTCGGGTCTGGGCTTACGCTTGGATCTGGACTCACACTTGGCTCAGGACTTACGCTTGGCTCTGGGCTCACACTTGGCTCCGGAGCCGGAATCTCATCATACCCACATCCCAGTACAATATCCATACCTGAGCAAGGAATTACATATCCTGCTGCCCAGTTAACTCTGAATCCAAGGTTCGGACAGTCATTTGTCCAATCCCAGTATGTAAAGGATGTAGAGAATGTAATAGTTCTTACATAAGTTGCGCCCGTATCCGGGTCAACAAATGTAACATCCTTAGTTACACTTACACTATAAACAGCTGGTGCTTCCTTCGTTCCAACCGGATAATTTCCAGGAACACGGATCTGGCCATTCCGCTGACACCAACACTTCCACTGAGGGAAGACTGGTCTGCTGAGAAACCTGCATCTCCGGAAATGGATGCATTGGCAATATCCTCAAATGTCAGGATTACCGGCTGTGTGATAGTCTTATCACCAACTTTCAGTGTTGCAGCTGTAAGTGCTCCGATATCGATATGATCTACACTTCCAGTTGTGCTTAAACCTAAAGACTGCGGATCTGCTTCTTTACCTTCTGCATCCTGTGCATCTGCATCATTGTCCTCTACTCTGTCTGCTTTCTGATCCTCATCTGTGGAATCTTCATCCTCAGCAGAGTCCTCTGCATCTGTGGAATCTGTATCCTCTGTAGAATCTTCTGCATCTGCGGAATCTGTATCCTCTGTGGAATCTTCTGCGTCTGCAGAATCTTCTGTATCTGCGGAATCTGTATCCTCTGTGGAATCCTCATCCTCTGCAGAATCTTCCCCATCTGTTGAATCTTCTTTTTCATCTTTCGCAGCGGCTTTCTTTACACTGCTCTTTTCTGCTTTTGTGGAAGAATATTTAGCTGTTTCTGTCGCACCCATGGCAACGCTTCCACCCTGCATAAGCAGTGCAGCGCCCATCAGGCAGGCAGCAACTTTCTTCCAGCCAGCCCATTTCTTAAACATTACTCCTCCTTGCTTTAGCGGATGGCGCTTACGCTCCATCCGCCAAAATAAATAATTACTTATTTAATTTTTGTTTTAGTGCTCTTACTCCATGCGGAATATACTGTCTTGCCATCAGATGTCGTTTTGTAACTGCGGATACGGATATAATAAGTCCTTCCACTGGTCATCGGTTTCGGTACACCGCTTCTTCTCTTAGAATCTCTAATTGTGAAGGTTCTTGTTGTACCTTTTCTGAAATCACTCTTCTGACTGATCATAATCTGATATCCTGTTGCTCCTGTGCTTCCCTTCCAAGTTACTGTAGCCTGTTTCTTGGCTGTACTCTTGGCAGTTAAACCTGTCGGAGCTTTTGGCAGAATGCTGAATGTTGCAGAACCTGCATACTTAGCATATTTGCCTTTACCTTTTACAATTACAGAACCGATTCCCGGATTCTTGTTGTTCTTGAAACTTACTGTATAGTAGCTGGAGCTGAGTTTAGTCTTTCCATAGTATACAGACTTCACAGCAGGTTTCCGTGTCTTTCCGTTGTAGGTAACTTTAGTCGGGGAAATCTTAACTGTAAGTTTCTTGGTAAACTTGGTGTATGTGCTCTTGATGGCAATTGTGCCCTTAGAACTGATGCTGCCAATTGTTACCTTGTAATCGGTCGGTGTCTTAACGAGTTTTGCAGAGTAGGCAATCTTCTTGCCTGCTGAATTCTTGTTAAGTCCTGATACAGTTGCTTTCCACTTGTTTGCGCTGTTCAGTACTACTTTCTTGCTGGTTGCTTTACCATTTGCATAGATCTGAACGGTTAAGCTGGAAGGACGGGTGAGAAGGGCATTGTCCAGGTCACTCCATGTGTTCTGTACGACTACAGATGTCTTGTAAACACTGTGTGTAAATGCTGCAACATAGCCGTCTGCAACGCTTCCAGTCACTTTCTTAGTATAACCGGATACATCGGAAATTGCAACCGCATATTTGATTTCTTTTCCGTTTGCGTACTTCGGAAGATTATTCCATGTCTTGAAAGAATCAATCTTCAGGTTGATGTTATCTCCCTCTTCTTTATCATCTTTCATGAGCTGTACGCTGATGGTTGCCGGACGGATTCCATCCTGGTTGTTTGCGTCATTCCATGCACTCTTGATGGATACATTTACTGTCTCCGGTACATGTTTGTAAGTAACTACAACTCCATTATCATCCAGGACATTACCTGTTGTTGTAATGGTGTAATCTTTGTTTTCGGTTGTCTTAACGGTATAGTTGATTCTCTTTCCGTCTTTCTTGACATCAACCTTTTTGAAGGAAGCTTTCCAGCTGTTCTTCTCATCTAAGGTTACTTTGTTTCCTGTTGCCTGTCCTTCTGCATAAAGCTCTGCTTCTACAGAATCAAGACGTTTGCCATCCTGGTTGTTTGCATCATCCCATTTTACGCTTACCGGGATCTGTACTGTTTCCGGGATGTATGTGTTGATTACGTTAAATGTGTTGCCGTCTGCTTCTGTTCTTGTCTCATAGTTCTCAGGAAGTCCAGATACAGCGACCTCATATTTAACTGCTTCGCCAACTTTGCCTGCTTTGTATTTCGGAAGATCCTTCCATACTTTTGCAAAACTGTTGCTGCTGTTCAGAGTGATCACATCGCCGGTTGCCTCACCGTCAGCTTTCAGCTGAACGCTGTAAGATCCTGGTCTCTGACCATCCTGGTTGTTCTTGTCATTCCATGTTGTGTTTACGGAAACGCTTACAACTTCCGGTTTGTGAGTGTATGTCAGGACAAGTCCTGCTGCTCCGCTTCCGGTGCATGTGTAAGTATATCCATCTGCTTTGGTTCCTACCAGAGTATACTTGATTTCCTGGCCGTCTTTCTTCAGTTCCATTTCACCGAAGGAAGCTGTCCAGTTGTTCTCTGCGGTAAGTCTTACTTTCTTGCTGTTGGATACATCTCCTGCATAGATCTCTGCCTCTACAGCCTCCGGACGGATTCCATCCTGGTTGTCTGCATCATCCCATACAACAGATGCTTTTACTTCTGCTTTTGCAGGTACGTGTGTTGCTGTAACTGTAAATCCGGTTGCTGCATCTCCGGTAATCTCTACTTTATACTCGGATCTGATTCCAGTTGCCTCAACGGTATAAGTAACTTTCTTACCAGCTTTATACTCTGCAAGTCCGCTCCATGTCTTGGTCCAATTGCTGTTTGCATTGACAACAATTGCATCACCAACGTTCTCGCCATCTGCTTTCAGCTGTAAGTTTACAGTATTCGGACGGATTCCATCCTGGTTCTCACCATCTGCCCATTTTACAGTTGCTGTTACATCGACTGTTTTTACCTTGTGTGTATATTTCAGAACAAGGCCGTCTGCTCCGCTTCCCTCTGTTGTCAGATCATATCCTTCAACTTTGGTTGCCTGAAGTGTATAGTTGATTGGTTTACCGTTTTTGTTTACTGCAAGTTTCTCAAAGGTTGCCTTCCAGTCAGTATCTGCGGTAAGGCGTACCTTTTTGTTTGTAGATACGTTGTCTGCATAAAGTTCAGCCTCTACAGCCTCCGGACGGATTCCATCCTGGTTGTCCTGGTCATCCCAGTTTGCAGATACAGCGATATCAACACCCTTTGGTGTGTAGCTGTTTGTGATTGTGAAGCCTGTTGCTGCGTCTCCGGCTGTTGCCTGAGTGTACTCAGAACGAAGACCGGTCTGCTCTACTGTGTAAGTAACCTTCTTACCAGCTTTGTTAACCGGAAGGTTATCCCATGTCTTGGTCCACTTGTCGTTTGTTCCATCAACTGTGATTCTGGATCCAACTGACTCACCGTCTGCTTTCAGCTGAAGTGTTACAGAATCCGGACGGATTCCATCCTGGTTCTCTGCATCATCCCATGTGATGGTTGCGGTTACTGCTGTAACGGCTGCCTTATGGGTAAATGTAAGAGTAAGTCCGTCTGTTGCGCTTGTATAATCTTCTACTTCTTTTGCAGCTTTCAGAGAATAGTTCACTGCCTCGCCGACTTTACCTGCTGCGTATACAGGCATGTCTTTGATGGTTGCTGTCCAGTTCTCTTCTGCTGTAAGAGTTACTGTCTTGTCTGTTGCTGTGTCACCTGCGTAAAGAACTGCGTCAACAGATGCCGGACGAACACCATCCTGGTTGTCCGCGTCATCCCATTTTGCGGATACTGTGAGATCTTTTACTGCCGGTGTGTGGGAGTTCTTAACTGTGATAGCTCCTGTTTCTTCATCAATTGCTACTGCAGGTGCATATCCGTCCGGAAGTCCGGATTCTTCTACAGTGTACACAATTGCCTGACCAACTGCACCCTCTTTATTTACCGGAAGGTTTGACCAGGTCTTTGTCCAGTTACCATTGCTGTCTGCTTTTACAGTGATGGCATCGCCAACTGCTTCGCCGTCAGCTTTGAGCTGTAAAGTTACTTCCTTCGGACGGATTCCATCCTGGTTGTCTGCATCATCCCATGTTACGTTTGCGGTGATACCTGTTTTTTCGATTTCGTGTTTGTAAGTAACAACAAATTCATCATCAGAGGAGCTTCTTGTTACTTCGGCTGTATAGTTGTTTGCTGTCAGTGTGTCATCTTCAACTGCAGTTACCAGATAGGAGATATGCTGTCCGTCTTCATCCTCAGATGCAAGATTCTTCCATGTATATTTCCACTCGTTATCTGCGTTGAGTTCTACCGGATCCCCAACATTCTCACCGTCTGTTGTTGTCAGCTGAAGTGTTGTTTTTTCCGGACGTTTACCATCACGGTTGTTATCGTCATCCCATGTAGTTGTTACATTCAGTGTTCTACTTGGAACTACAGTAACCTGTACCGGGTCAGATGTAATGCCATTCCATGTTGCAGCTACACCAACAGATCCTTTTTTAACACCTGTAACTCCACCTTTGTCGTCTACAGTTGCGATCTTTGTATTGTAGCTCTGCCATGTAATTTCAGGATTTTCCACATATGCGGAACCGTCCCATGCTTTTGCCTCAATTGTCTGTGTATCACCCTGTACTACTCTCAATTTATCTGCCGGAGTAAGAACCAGTCTTGCGTCAGATGTTACTTCTACATCACAGGTAGCTGTAAGTGTTGAAGTATCAAACTGTACAGTGATGGTTGTTTTACCAGGAGCAACAGCTGTAAGTTTCAGAACGCTTCCGTTCTTTGGATCAGGTGCTGCTGTAACTACATTAGTATCACCATCAATCATATGAATGGTTGAGTAATCAGGGTGTTTCTCATTAGCCCAGTGACCCCACTCTTCTCCGCTTTCTGTAATGTAAGTACCCTGGATTGTTGCAGTATTATTTTCACCCATTTTCATGGATACAGAAGATTTGTTCAGATACAGACCTGCTGCACCGGTAACCTTAACTGCAATCCCCTGCCATACACCGCAAAGCTGTCCGGTTGTAAGTGGAATATAGTATTTGTGGCTCAGATATGCATAACCCTGAGAAGGTGATTTTCCTTTAACACTTGCTGTTGAGCCCGTGCCATCTGCAATTTCAAGATAATTTGCGCTACTGTTAAACTCGCTGCCTAAGCTTCCATGACCAGCTTTATAAGCACCGGTTTTCCAGGTATTACTCTTATCTGCGCCGTCTTTGTCAGTCTTTGTTTCACCTTTGGTTCCTGCAACATCTGTTGTTGTACCAGTTGTAATTGCCTGATTCTTAACTACAGTTACTTTAATATCTTTTACTTTGTTTCCTTTATAACTTACGCTTACTGTTGTTTCTGCTTTTTCTTCTCCCTCTGGAAGCTCTTTTGCAGTAATAACACCAACAGAATCTACAGTTATTAAATCTTCATTTGCAGATGTCCATGTTACATCAGAAGAAGTATTGTAGCCCTCTCCTGTAGATCCACTGGAATACTCACCCATATCCAGGAGCTGCCATACAATTTCCTGTGTGCTTTTCTGAGCTAATGTTACTTCGTTCTGTGCATCAGATAAATATAGACCATCGTAAACAACCTTTACTGTTGCATTATTGGTATAAGTTTTTCCGTTTTCAGCTGTCCAGGATGCTTTTACAGTTGTTGTACCTTCACTGATACCTGTAATCTTTCCATTATCTACAGTTGCGATTGCCGGATTTTCACTTTCCCACTTAATATCAGCATTTCTTACAGTAGAACCATTATAGGTTGCTGTTGCTTTAATGGTATCAGTTCCACCTTTTTTAACCTTGGATTCCGCTTTGTCAAATCCAAGACTTCCGGCACCTTTAACAATAATTTTTACAGTGTCTTTATTAGTACTGCTGTCACCATACTGTGCTGTTACAGTTGCTTCGCCAGCTGCTTTTGCTTTGACAACACCATCAGAGTCAACAGATGCGATTGCCGGTTTATCACAAGACCAAGAAATTATATCTGTCGGTTCAGCTTCCCCTGTACTGTCAATTACTTTGTACTGAATTTTCCTTGTGATAGACTCATCATCCAGTGACATCTCAATGGTATTTGTTCCATCTTCGGCTTTCTCATCAATGTAGAAGCCACATACGATAACTTTGACATCAATCGTAAGAGGTTCTCCATCCGGATTTCCCTCAGAATCTACCGGCTGATAAGAACCATGTAACGTTGCAATACCCGCTTTATAGCTTGCAAGCTGTACAGAATATTTATCCTGCCTAGCTACTTTCATAACAGACTCGTCACTGCTGCTCCACTTAATATTGCTATAAAAGGTTGCGCTGTCAACTTTCTGCTGATTTTTAATACAGTAAGCGTATACATAAACATAGCTATTACTTGATACTCTGTCAAATACTACATTATTATTGACAAATGAACCTCTGTCACCGCCAGTTCCTGTCACATAAATTCCATCTGCCGGCATTTTACATGGACGTAAGAAAACATCTGTCGTACCACCAGGTGAATATGAAGAAACCGATTCTCTATAGGTAGAGTTGTCATAAGCACCTTTCTTACTATCAAGTACACCACCTATCATCTCTGCATAGTTAATGCAAAATGCATGCGTAATTTCGCCTGTATCAGACCATGCACCCCAGCTTGCATTACAGGTAGTCATTCCGGAATTATCAAAACTCTCTGTACTTTCAGGAATACTATAATTAACTGATGAAGTTCTGCCCCAATATAACTTAGCGGCTGATGAACCTTCACGTGCTACCTGAAATGGAGATGATGGGCTACCATTCAGAGTAAATGATGTTCCTACTTCAACCGGATCAGCTGCTTTTTCAACTTTAACAGTAAAGGAATTGGTAACTGTACCTAATGTATAGTTTCCATCACTGTCCTTAAACTTTGAACCCGGTTTCCATGTAGATGTAATAGTTGTTGTACCTTCACTGATACCCTGAACCCAAACTCCTGTTGTATATGGACCATATTGACTGTTAGAAACAACTTTAGCTACATTTTCATTACTACTCTTCCATTCAACACCGTACTGGTATTGTCCCATATTCTGTGATGTACAGTTAGACCAGCTTGCTTTTTTGTAATCTGTCTGAGTTGATGTTGTATATAAAGTTCTGTACTGAAGACCTTTTTTATCTCCAACTTTGACAGTTACGGTGCTGTTATTTGCCGGATATGTTCCAACTGCAAGTTTGATATAACCTTTTTCATCATACAGACGTGTATAACTGTAATTCTCGTTTTTAGTAATCGCAATTTCGCCTGTATCTCTTTTTAAATCAGAAACATCCTGTGCATCAGTACCATCAGAAAATGCCGCAACTGCGCTGCCGTCATCAAATGCGTTCTGCTGCCGCATTGTCATCTGTGGTCTCCGGAGCTGTTAACTCCTCGCTGTCTGCCTCCTGTGAAATATCTTCCACATCAGCATCCTGCTCTACGTCCGGGGCAGCAATCTCTTCTTCCCCTGACGTAACATCGTCTGATGATTCTGTTGTTTCAACAGCATCTGTGTCAAAATCAACTGCTTCCGCATCAGACTGTGTATCTGCCTGAGTTTCCTGCGCTGCCGCCGGCTCGCTTGAAAAATCATCCGCAGATACAACGAAGCATCCCTGTGCAAGCATTGCAGCTGTCAATAACCATGCAAGAGTACGCTTCAGACCTGAGTGTAATTTTGTACTCATTTTTCTCTCCTTCTTTCTTTTTTTGTTTTACAGCTTCATCTGGTTTTTACTGTTTTTACAGTACCAGGTTTTCAGCAATCGTGATTCTTTTTCTTCAGCTCTTTGGACAACTCAATACGGTTTGTCTTAAAGTGGAAGAAAGGTCTCTCATCAATTGCCAGTATTTCAACTGGAAACATGTATGGTTCCAGACAAGACTGTACGTCTTTAATGATATCATCAACTTTGTATCCGTCCTCCAGAACAACATAGAGGTATGGAACAAAGTATCCGTCATGATCTTCATCCTCGATCAGTACGAAAAATTCATCTTTAATTCCTTTGATCTTGGCATCTGCAAGGCGGTTCTCCATAGGAAGTACTGCAAGCTCACCACCACCGTAACGGAATGCGGCACCACGGTTCAGTACGTAGAAAACGCCATCCTCATCTACATAACCAATATCTCCGGTATGAAGCCAGATCTTGCCGTCCGCATGTCTCTGGAGTGTTTTTGCTGTGGCACTTCTTCTGTCATAACCAAGCATATTTCCAGGACCTACAGTACAGATCTCGCCCATCTCGTTATATCCAAGTTCTTCCTGTGTTCCAGGTTTGAAAACGCCCATGTCGTTCAGCGGCATCGGGATTCCCACATTTCCGTTATGAACAGATTTCGGAGCCATCTGGAAGGTCAGGTTGGAACCACCTTCGCTGCTTCCGTATCCTACTGTAAAACGTACATTACAGTTATGTTTATGAAGAAATTCCTGTACACGGTCAAGCTGGTTGTTGTTTACTGCCTCACATCCGGCTCCTGCTGCCAGAAGATGGGACATGTCGTAATCCTCCGGAACACGGCCATTACGCATAACCGCTTCAATAAACATCGGAATCATCGGCCAGCCGTTTGGTTTGTAACGCATCATCTCGAGGTCTACATCCTCCGGATCAACAAACGGATCCATAATCAGAAGTTTATTTGAGGATAATGGAAGCAGTACCATGGAAACAACAACGGCTACCAGTGCAGGTGGCAGACAGGTTACCATCCAGGTTGGACGGACATCATCGGATCCACCATAGAAATTCATCTGGCATACAGTACCGAGCATACTATTCGCACAGTGAATAACCTGTTTGGATGGGCCTGTGGAACCACTTGTGTAAGCACGGAACAGCGGTCTGTTGAGATCTTTTTCCGCTTCTACTTTTCCTACGTAATAATTACCGATGGAGAGGAATTCATCCCAGGTCATGGTATTCTCTCCGGATGCCGTTACCCGCGGATAATTTTCATCCAGAGATTCTTTTATGTAATCCGGAAGTGTACTCTCATCTCCATAGTACATCGGATTCAGAAGAATTACTTTCTTTACGCCTGCTCCCTCACAATAAGTTCTCAGTTCCTTCGGTGCAAGGAAATCGTGTGCAAAAATTGCTTTTGCATCGGCTTTGCTGACTGCCTCAACGTTTTCCAGAAGTGTGTTATCTCTGCATAACAGAGAAGCACCGATTTTTTCTGCTGCCAGTAAAAGGAATACAAAGTTTGGAACCAATCTGAAAAATACAGGAATCTGATCTCCCTCGCCAAATCCCATCGCCCTCAATGATCTCGCACATTTTTCGGATTCCTCGAAAACAGTTTTCCAGGTGATATCTTCTCCATAATAATGGATTGCCACCACATCTGGTCCAGGACAATGCTGTTCCAGGTATTACCATAAGGTACACTCTGGTTTCTGAATCATTTTGAGCATCATTTCCGGATAATACTGCATCCAACGACGATCTTCGCTTGGTTTTCCTGTAGGTGCTTTTTCACAATTCATTTTTTCATCTCCTTCTTAAGTTCAATACTTTTGGATAATACAAAAACAGCCCCGGTCAGAAATCTGTTATCACTGCGGCTGTTATTACAGAGTTTATTATAGATTTTGCATGAATCTGACTGTTTCATGGCAAATCTCCTCCGTATTGTATATTCTGTTATATTTTACCATAACCAATTTTATCTGTAAACCCATCTGAAGCAGGTCTTTTCTGCTATTCCTGTCTCTTTTTCTGTCACCTTTGGATTCCTCTGACAAGTATCAGTAAAAGAGGCTGCCATACCGTCAGAACAGTACAGCAACCTCTTTTTAAAAGGACTTTATCATATAAAAATGTCAATCCGTTAATCAGATTTCTGATTAGTACAGTTTAGCCATCTCTTCGATGTTGCTTGTATCGAATTTCAGAGGTGCGCCAAGTACAACTTCTGTACCGCCGTCATCAGCGTCTGTGATTGTGTAGTCACCAAGGTCGCCAGCTGTGAACTTGTCATCTTTAGCACCTGTGATGTCACCGTTGATCAGAGCGATTGTTGTGTAAGCGCTGAGTTTTCCAAGGCCCTGCATATCCCACAGATAGAAGTATGGGCAGGAATGATCTGCATCATCACCTGTGTACTCCTGCATCTCAGACGGAAGTCCAAGACCTGTCAGTTTGCACTCAGATCCGTTATCCTGAAGGTATTTAGCAGCTGCTGCGATACCAACAGTTGTCGGTGCACAGATAACTTTCAGATCTTTGTAGTTCTGAAGAAGAGCTGCTGTCTGGTCTGTAGATTTCTGTGGCTCATCATCGCCGTATACAACGTCTACCAGCTCAAGTTTGCTATATTTGTCGTCGCCTTCCATGATGGTCTTCATTGCGTCGATCCATGCATTCTGGTTAGCGGACTGAGATGTAGCGGAAAGGATAGCGAACTGTCCCTCACCACCGGAAATATCAAGAACTGCATCCATAAGTGCCTGAGCAACTTCTTTTGTACCAGCCTGGTTTACAAAAATCTCACGGCTGTCTTTGTTCGGTGCGGAGTCGAAGGAAGATACTTTGATTCCTGCATCCATAGCTTCCTCAAGTTTAGCCTGAAGAGCGTTAACATCGTTCGCGGAGATACAGATTGCATCGAAGTCCTGAGAAATCAGGTTGTCAAGAACCTTAATCTGTGCATCAGCAGTTGCTGTCTCAGGATAAACAGTCTCTACTGTGCCACCCTCAGCCTCTACTGTTGATTTGAAAGCATCTGCTGCGATCTCGAAGAATGCGTTGCCGGCTGCTTTACCAACCAGAGCGATCTTTTTGCCTTCTGCGGAATTTCCAGCTGCTTCTGTCTTAGTATCTTCGGATTTGTCATCTGCTGCGAGAACCGGGCAAACTGTACCAAGAACCATTGCTCCACAAAGGATTGCGCTAATTACCTTTTTTTTCATTTTTGTTCCTCCCTATAAGAATATAATTTTTTTATATGCTGCTGCCTCCGCTACACCGATGGAAACAGCTAACAATCATATGGGGTGTAAAGCGGATGTTCGCAATCCGCTTCGCTACTTGCTCATGAACGCAGTCGTTTCGCGACCTGCGTTCAAAAAGTGATATTTAGTTTTTCTTCATTGCTACTGCTTTTTTTACATCACCGATGATGTTTGGAAGAGCAACTGCTGCTACCAGAAGTACACCGATGATAAGAAGGATTACCTGTGCGTTTACGTTCTTCTGTCCAAGACCAACTCGTAAGCATACGATGATGAATGCGGAAATGATACCGCCGGCCAGGTTACCTTTACCACCTGTGGAGGAGATGCCTCCGAATACTGCCATTGCGATGGCATCCATCTCGAATCCGTTACCGGTTGTTGTGTTGGCACCATAAGAAGATGATACCAAGAACAGTGCACAAAGTCCAGACATGAGTCCCATAACTGTGTAGATAATGAAACGAATCTTCTCTACATGAACTCCTGCATAATAAGCTGCCACACGGTTTGTTCCGATTGCGTAGGTACGACGTCCGAATGTGCTCTTTCCAAGGAAGATTGCAAAGAGAACACCAAGGATCAGCACCAGGAAAAGAATGTACGGAACCTGTCCGACTTTTCCACCGATGGCACGGAAGCCATCTGTGTTTGTAACTGCAATGCTTCCGCCGGAACCAAGTGTTACCTCTGCAATACCACGGAAGATAATCTGTGTTGCCAGTGTTACGATCATTGGAGGAAGCTCTTTGAAACGGGTAAGGATGAATCCGTTAACCGCACCGCAGAGGGCACCAACAACCAGTGCTGTAAGTACGACTACAATGAATGGAGCGTTTGTGTTACAGACCATACAGCTTAATGTTGCGGAGAGACACACGATCGCACCAACGGAAATATCAATCTCGCCTAATACCAGGATGTACGCCATCGGGAACATCATGAATACCTCTGCAAGGTAAACCGGCATCTGACGAAGAACACTCTTCAGGTTATAAAA
>SKEE01002046.1_pt1 | contig 14672 bp, 10 predicted proteins | sample 4826661 | NCBI WGS metagenome assembly SKEE01 (sample SAMN11008817, study PRJNA524170) | human gut metagenome | biome: Human fecal sample; material: Feces; isolation source: fecal sample from pouch patient p20 | host: Homo sapiens | place: Israel: Tel-Aviv | collected 2016-11-14
CATAAAAATATCGTGAAAAGTAACGAACAGAACGGAGAGGGAATAACATGTATAATCTCTGCGTATTCTGCCTATAATGTCTCATAGAAACCAGCCAGGAAACGGAGTGTTTACCATGAGATTCGGGAGGCGGAAGATCACTTATTATGATACGGAAGCGGGATTTGAAGCGGAGAAATTTGCGGCGAGACTTCTGCTTCTTTTGATGAATGAGATGCGGGCATCTGGCCGCCGCCAGGTGGTGTTTTTGTGCATCGGGACGGACCGGTCCACGGGGGACAGCCTGGGGCCGCTCATCGGTTCACGGCGGGAGGCGGAGGGGATCGGCGATGCGGTGGTGATCGGGACGCTGGAACATCCGGTCCATGCGGTGAATCTTGACCGGACGCTGGAGCATATCGAGGAACATTATCCGGACGCGATCATCATCGCCGTGGATGCCGCCGTTGGCCGTTGGGATCATGTGGGGCTTGTGACGCTGGAAAAAGGGCCGCTGCGCCCGGGACTCGGCGTGCGAAAGGAACTTACCGCCGTTGGCGACATTTCCATCACCGGGATCGTCGGCGGGGCGGAGAGCGGGGATCCCCTGTTTTTGCAGAGCATCCGCCTGTCCATGGTCATGCGCCTGGCGGACTGCATCAGCCGCAGCATCTGTCTCGGGATGCGGATCATTGGGAGACGTGTCGAAAACTTTTCCAGTCAGGCTGCACCGTTTTGACATGTTTTGCGGGTGTATCATGCTATACTTCGGAAAGAATCCGACGAAGCACGGTTTCGTGGTTCGCGTAAATATAGAGGCGGCCGGTATCTGGACATGCCGGCCGCCTGAAGATAGAACGAGGTGACAGCATGGGAGAATTATACAATCCGTTTCCGAAACTTCCGAAAAATATCCGCCAGATCGGTGACACGGACCAGGTGGTCCGGCTGTATGTGGAGGATTATGTAAATACATATTTAAAACGGTTAAAGCCTACGGCAGGCCAGAACCTGAGGGTAGGACTGCTCCTTGGCAACCGGGAGATCCATGAGGACATGCCTTATGTGTTTGTAGATGGAGCAATGGAAATGGAGATCCTTTCCCAGGAAGGGGAAAAGGTGGTCTTTACAGAGGAAGCGTGGAAAAAGGCATACCAGCAGGTAGAGACCATGTTCCCACGAAGAACAGTCCAGGGCTGGTTTTTGTGCGCCGGAGAAGGGGTTACCTTAAGCCCTTTAAATTACTGGAGGCAGCACAGCCAGTATTTTACAGGGAAAAACCAGCTGATGTATTTAAACAGTGGACTGGACGGGGAAGAAGCTATTTATATTACCTCTTCCGATGGTTTTTACCAGCTGCGTGGATACAGTATTTACTATGAGCGCAACCAGATGATGCAGGATTATATGATCGCAAGGAAAGATATCCTGCGGGAAGAAAGCAAGACCGATGACCGGGCGATCCGGGATTTCAGAAAGAAAATGGACGAGCATAAAACAGCGGCTGTGCGCCAGAGAAGTGCGGTCAGTGTACTTTCCGGGCTTTGCAGTGTGCTGGCAGTCATGGTGCTGGCAGGCGGTGTAGCCATGTTTAATAATTATAAACGGCTTCATGAAATGGAACAGGTGGTGGCTTCTGTAGATCCGGAAGCAGTGATCCGTGAAGCCAGGGGAAATCTTTCTTCTGTTGCGGGAAACAGGACAACCGGGGAAACGCCAGTGGAGGTAATTCCGGAGACAATGGCACCAGGGGGATCTACTGCAGGGACAGTGGAAGCTTCTTTAACCAAGGAAACGCCGGATCAGACAGTGCCACCAGTCCAGACAACATCAGAACCGGCACAGACGACTGCCGCCCAGACCACCCAGGCCCAGGCAGCCAATGCAGAGGCTTCTTACAAAGTATATGTAGTAGGAGAAGGGGAAACGCTGTACGGGATCTGTTTTAAGGAATACCACAATATCAGAAAACTTCAGGAGATCTGCCAGATCAATTCCCTGACAGATGAAAACAGTATTTATGCAGGTCAGAAGCTGCTTCTTCCTTAAGATATATCAGGACGGAGATTTTTTGTTTTGCAAGGATTGGCTGTCGATTTTTCCTGTGAAATGTTGTATACTTAAGCGAGTATGAAGAAAAGAACATTTCACAGGAGACAAGGATGGATAATTCCAGTTTAATGAACCGTGAAAATAAAAAAAGACAATTGCGGCGTCAGATCGTTCCTCCCAGGTATCAGACGGAAGAGGAAAGTGAACAGGCGATCCGCAATGCTCATAAAAAGACAGTCAGGAAGCGACTGGCTGTTCTGGCAGTTGTGGCAGTGCTCTTAGGAGGTGCTGCTTTTGGTATTTATTATTATGACCGTTATCATTCCTTTTACGATTATCAGGTCGTGTGGGAGAAGAGCCTGGCAGAGGAAAATCAGGAAGCAGCAGTAAAAGGAGAGGGAAGTTTCTGCGAGTATGTAGACTTTGGTGATGGGGTGATCAAATACACCAAAGACGGAGCTTCTTATATTGATGGCAGGGGAAAGACCATCTGGATCCAGAGTTATGAAATGAAATCCCCCTTTGTTTCTGTCAACGGCGAATTTGCTGCCATTGGGGACAAACAGGGAAATTCCATTTATATTTGCGACAGAAGCGGCTGCCAGGGTCAGGCAACCACGGCGCTGCCTATTTTGTCCTTATCTGTATCTGCAAAAGGAGTGGTAGCCTCTGTACAGGAAGACTCCAAAGCAAGTTATATTTATCTTTATAAAAAAGACGGAAGCGCTCTGGATATTTATGTAAAATCCCTTCTTTCAGGAGATGGATATCCGGTGGATGTAAGCCTTTCACCGGGAGGCACCCAGTGGATCACTTCTTTTATGTATCTGGATCAGGGAATGATCAAAAACAAGATTGTATTTTATAACTTTGGTCTTGGAAAAAATGATCCTAAGCGAGTGGTTGGAGTTTTCCTTCCGGAAGATCTGAGCGATGCTATGGCCGGCAGAGTCCGTTTTATGGATGAAAGCCATGCAGTGATCTTTACAGACAAGGGGCTGCAGTTTTTCTCCACCAGAGTGGAAACTTCTCCGGAATCTGTCAATCAGATCCTGTTAGATGAAAATGTGCGCAGCATCAGCTATACTGACAAGTATGCAGGTGTGATAACGGACAACGGGGAAGGTGCGGATCCATATTGTCTTCGGGTCTACCGCCCTGATGGCAGCCAGGTTTTTGAGACTACGTTCAGTTACCAGTATACAGGATTTGATATAGATGGAGATCTGGTCACACTGTATAATGATAATTCCTGCTGTGTTTACAACATGGCGGGAACGGAAAAATTCAGCGGAAGTTTTGATTTTACAGTGACAAAAGTATTGTCCGGACGTTTCCCTGGAACTCTTCTTGTGTTGGGAACACAGAAAATGGAAGAGATCCGGTTAAAGTAAAAGTAGACCATTAACGAACGAACCGCCTGCGACAGCAGGCAGTAGAGCGCAAATGCGTGGGGCGTAAGTTTACGGTAAAATAAAAGAAAGAGAGGATATATACCATGGGGATGAAATGCATCGGTGTTGATATAGGAGGAACCAGTGTAAAGATTGGTCTTTTTGAGACAACAGGAGAATTACTGGACAAATGGGAGGTAAAGACCCGCAAAGAAGACGGCGGTGTGAACATTCTTCCGGATGTAGCTGCATCCATCCGGAAAAAACTGGATGAAAAGGGACTGGATCTGAAGAAAGATGTTGCAGGAGCCGGAATGGGCGTTCCGGGACCTGTTATGCCAGATGGATACGTGGAAGTATGTGTCAATCTGGGATGGCGCGACTTAAACCCACAGGAAGAGTTAAGCCGCCTTTTAGATGGAATTCCTGTAAAGAGCGGAAATGATGCCAATGTAGCTGCCCTTGGCGAAATGTGGCAGGGAGGCGGAAAAGGCTACTCTGACCTGGTCATGGTCACACTGGGAACCGGTGTTGGCGGCGGCGTGATCCTGGATCAGAAGATCATTGCAGGAAAACATGGCCTTGGCGGTGAGATCGGTCACATCCATGTACGGGATGATGAGTGGGAACACTGTAACTGCGGCGGTGTAGGCTGCTTAGAGCAGGTAAGTTCCGCAACTGGAATTGCAAGAGAAGCCAGAAGGACCATGGCAAAATCTGACAAGCCTTCTGCCCTTCGTGAATTTGGGGATAATGTAAGTGCTAAGGATGTGTTGGACGCTGCAAAAGCAGGAGATGAGATGGCTCTGGAAGTTATGAAGACAGTCAGCCATTATCTGGGACTTGCACTGGCACAGGTAGCTCTGACCGTTGATCCTGAGATTTTCGTTATCGGAGGCGGCGTTTCAAAGGCAGGACAGTTCCTGATCGATATGATCCAGAAGGATTATGATCATTTTACCCCAATCTCTGAAAACAAGGCAAAATTAGGACTGGCAACACTGGGAAATGACGCAGGTATTTATGGAGCTGCAAGACTGGTGCTGTAGAAGAAAATTAAAATCTGGAATAAATAAAAACTGAAATAAAGAAAAACCCGCTGATGTGATCGACTCAGCGGGTTTTTTGTGGTCATATGTAATTGAATTGCGGGAGTGCAAAGCACGCAGCAATGAATTAGTGGATCCATGCACCATTTGCGTCTACATTGTAGCCATCTGGTGTAGTGCAGCTTACATACAGGGCGCCGTCAGGAGCCAGGCAGTAATCTACGCCGCCAACATTGATCCATCCGGTAGCCATGTAGCCTTCCGCATCGAAATAGTACCATTTTCCATCTGTTTCCTTCCACTGGGATGCAGGGTAGGAACCATCTGGATTTTGCCACCACCAGCGGATGCCGTCAGCAGCTTTCTGCCAGCCTTCTGGGAAGGTGTTGGTATTATTGTTATCGGAAGTGTTGGAGCCTGGGGTCCAGGAGCTGGAAGATACCCATTTGCTCTTTGCGTTGTTGCTGGCTTTTACGGAACGTACTTTAAAGGTGTATTTGGAACCTGCGCTTACCCAGCTGGAGAAATCATAGCTGGTTCCATATACGGAAACAGTGGAAGCGGAACCATCTGGAGGTGTTACCAGGTTACCGTCTTTATACAGCTGTACCTGGAAATATTTGGCAGAAGAAACATCGCCCCAGGTTGCAGTACCTTCAGAGGAAGCGCTCCATTCTACACTGCCTGGTGCAGCCGCATTGCTCATATCAGCATCTTTATCAAATACAAGGCGGATGTTCAGGATGATGGTAGCGCCGCCGTCTGTTTTTCTTGCGCTTACATATTCTACCTTGTCATAACGGGATTTAATAGAGCTTGCAAGGGTAAGCTTAAAGTTGCTGGAACTGGAACCGGAGAAGGTATATTCATCTTCATCTTCCAGACCAATGCGGATCTCAGCTTCCGGTGGATTGGACTTGCTCCAGTCATCTCCTTCGTCATTGGTAACTTCCACGGAGTCGATGTAGAAATATTCTGTGTTGTCACCGGTAGGAGTTACTTCTACTTCGCCGCCGCTGCTTCCGGAACGGATGTCCGTGTCAATGGTCAGATTGATCTTTCCCACTTTTGTTTTGCTTGCAGCAAAGGTGCAGGGTGCCATGCAGGAAGAAACAAGAAGGGCGGAAAGAAGAACGGCAGTTACTTTTTTTAAACGGATCATATTATTCATCGTCCTTTCTTTAAAAAAATTGCCTGAGAGCAGTTTTTGGGAAAAACAAATGTCTGCTAACGCAGCCGCTTGTTTTTCTACTTGGCTCATTAAAGTATAACACAGTTCCACCCCTTTTTAAAGCAAAGAACCCCTTAAAAAGGGGCTCTGGAGCAAATCGTAAGGAAAAGTTAAAATATGCCGGTCGTCTAAAAATTTTTATAAAGAGGTAGAACTTGGAAGGGAGAAGATAAACTCAGTTCCTACCCCTTCTGTACTGATCACATCGATATTTTCACCATGTGCCTGGATGATCTCTTTTACAATGGAAAGACCAAGACCGGTACCACGTTTATCTTTGCCTCTGGAAAGATCCGTCTTGTAAAAGCGGTCCCAGATCTTTTTAATGCTGTCTCTGGGAATACCGATGCCTGTATCTTTTACGGAGACAAAGATCTTCTCGTATTTGCTGGATGCCTGGATGTAGATCACAGAGTCATCATGGCTGAACTTGATGGCATTGTCGATCAGGTTATAAAGGACCTGCTGGATCTTGCCCATGTCTGCGTAGACCATCTGGATGTTATCGGAAAATGTAAGGTCAAAGCGGATATGTCTGGAGTCACAGGTTCCTTCAAAGGATGCGGCAGTGTCTTTTATTACCCGGTTGATATCAAAATTAGTTCTGGATAAAAACCCTTTTGCATCTAAGGAGTTTAAAGTCAGCATGCTTTCTGTCAGTTTATGAAGGCGCTCTGTTTCAGAAATCACTCTGGATAAGTATTTTTCATACATTTCCGGCGGAATGGTGCCGTCCAAAATAGCTTCCAGATATCCTTTGATGGAGGTCAGCGGTGAACGGAAATCATGGGAGACATTGGCAATGAAATTGCGCTGGTATTCTTCCATTTTATTCAGCTCATCGGACATATAATTTAGGGTATTGGAAAGGTAGCCCATTTCATCGTGGGTCTTTACCTTGATCCGGTAGTTTAAGTTGCCAGCAGCGTATTCATTGGCACCGGCTGCGATCTTTCGCAGAGGCAGATATACCGTGATGGTAAATACTACAAGGATGATCAGCGACAGGCCAAAGATAATGGCACAGGTCATGTAGAGAATGTCCAAAATATGGCTCTGGGAATTTGCAATCTCACTGATGGGAAGGTGGATGAGCACGTAACCATACGTAGTGTAATTGCCGGTCACAGGAGCGGAAACACTGAGTACATTCTGGTCAAATAACTTGTAATAGGTGCCGATGGTATAAGAACGGTTTCCCGTTGCCGTGGGGTCAAAATCCGGGATGGTGGTATGGACGCGGCTGCCATTTTTACTGTCCATGATCACAACGCCGCTTTTGTTGACCACCCATGTTTCTGTGTGCAGATAGGTGGACACATTTTTTAATTGTGTGGAAAAAAGATCCATATCCTGATGCTGGCCCTGATACATAAGACTGCAGGAAGCCGCAATATCATTTGCCTCATCGTAAAGGGCATTTGCCCGGTCCTTGATCAGATAATCCCGGGTTATACCGGAAGAAAAGGTGGCAATGGTAAGCACGCTTAAAAGGCCGAAGATCAGGTAGCCCAGGACAAATTTGGAATAAAGAGAGCGGGCCATTACATCACCTCTTTACTTCAAACTTGTAGCCAATGCCCCAGACTGTAGTAATGGCCCAGCTGGCGTGATCTTTGATCTTTTCACGCAGTCGTTTGATGTGAACGTCTACTGTACGGGTATCACCAATGTATTCATATCCCCAGATATGATCTAACAGCTGCTCTCTGGTGAAGACCTGGTTGGGAGAGGAAGCTAAGAAATATAACAGCTCCAGCTCTTTTGGAGGCATTTCAATGGAATGACCTTTGTAAATGACGGAATAGTTGGTCAGGTTTACGATCAGGTCCGGGTATTCCACATAATCGCCCTGCTGTTTCGGCTCTGTGATGGCAGCTGCAGGTGAAGCCTGATAACGGCGCAGGACCGCTTTTACCCTGGCTACCAGTTCCTTGGAGTCAAATGGTTTGATCATGTAGTCATCAGCACCCAGTTCCAGACCAAGGACTTTGTCAAAGATCTCACCTTTTGCGGAAAGCATGATGATCGGCACCTGGGAACTGGAGCGCAGCTCTCTGCATACCTGATAGCCGTCCATACCTGGAAGCATCAGGTCTAAAAGTACCAGATTTGGTTTAAATTCCGGGAAACGCTTTAAGGCTTCTTCCCCGTCGCCTACGATCATGGTTTCATAACATTCTTTCATCAGATAAAGCGAGATCAGCTCTGCGATGTTGGCATCATCATCTACAATGAGTATCCGCTGTTTTTCTGCCATTACAATTTACCTCCCTAAAAGTTAGATTATGTTCCTATTTGAATGTAACAATAGTAACACCGGTTCCGCCTTCGCCAAATTCGCCCAGACGGAAGTCTTTTACATATTTTAACTGTTTTAAACGCTTGTGGCAGGCAGTCTTTAAGGCGCCGGTACCTCTTCCGTGTACCACGCGTACACTTGGCAGGTGGGCCAGATAAGCGTCATCTAAGTATTTCTCCATAGTAGGAACTGCTTCGTCTGTTGTCATACCGATCAGATTGACTTCCGGTGAAACAGAGAAGGACTTGGACATCTTGATCTGTCCGGAGCCGGAATTAGAGCCTTTTGCCTGTGAAAAGGTCTTTTTGGATTTGCTGATTCCTACACCGGAAACAGCACCGTAGGAACGGGAAGAACCATCTCCTAAGGTAGCGCTGATATCGTCTTCACGGATCAGTTCAATATCACGGATATTGACCTTGGAACGCAGGATACCCATCTGTACAAACAGGTTTCCGGTGCTGTCTGGAAGGGAACTGACAGTACCTTTTAAGTTCATGGAAAGGACTTTTACGCCGTCACCGATCTTTAACTTCTTGGCAGAAACAGGCTGGCTTGGACCTTTGGCCTTTACTGCCAGTTTGTCGTCTGTTTTCTTTAACTGCTCACGCAGTTTGGTCCTCTGGGCCTCTAATTCTTTGTTAATGCCGGAGTCAGCAGCCAGTTTGTTGATCTGGCGGATGGTCTGGTCGGCAGTCTCTTTTGCTTCACGAAGGATGCGCTGTGCCTCTTCTGTTGCATTGCGGATCACCTTGTCCTTGCGCTCATCCAGATGCTCTTCCTTGCGGGTGAGGCGGGATTTTAACTGGGCGATCTCCTCTTTATAGGAACGGATCTCTTCCTGTTCTTTTTCAATGGTCACACGGCTGTTTTCCAGGCTGGTAAGCAGGTCCTCAAAGGACTCATCTTTTGCTTCCAGATGGTTCTTTGCATCTTCAATAATGTAGTCCGGCAGTCCAAGTTTTTTGGAAATAGCAAACGCATTACTCTTTCCCGGAACACCGATCAGCAGGCGGTAGGTCGGCTGCAGTGTTTCTACGTTAAACTCGCAGCATGCATTTTCCACGCCCGGGGTAGTAAGTGCAAATACCTTTAATTCGCTGTAATGGGTGGTTGCCATGGTACGGCATTTCATATTGTGTAAAAATGACAGCATGGCAATGGCAAGGGCAGCACCTTCTGTTGGGTCGGTACCGGCTCCCAGCTCATCGAAAAGGCAGAGGGAACGGGAGTCTGCTTCCTCTAAAATACGTACCGTATTGGTCATGTGGGCGGAGAAAGTACTTAAACTCTGCTCAATGCTCTGCTCATCACCGATATCAGCAAATACATTGTCGAATACAGCTAATTCAGAACCTTCCCAGGCCGGAATGTGAAGTCCCGCCTGTCCCATTAAGGTGAAAAGACCTACGGTTTTTAAGGAAACGGTCTTACCGCCGGTATTAGGACCTGTTACGATCAGCAGGTCAAAGTCTTTTCCAAGCCATACATTGATAGGTACTGCTTTTTTCTGGTCCAGCAATGGGTGGCGTCCGTCCTTGATATTGATGTAGCCCTTATCATTGAAAATTGGGGCTGTGCAGCGGTACTGGTGGGAAAGTGCAGCTTTCGCAAAAATGAAATCCAGCTGTGCTAACAGTGCCATGTCCATCTGCAGTTCTTCAATATGAGGAGCTGTCTGGTTGCTTAAAGAAGCTAAAACAGCCTCGATCTCTTTCTGCTCCTGGATCTCCAGTTCGCGGATCTCATTGTTTAATTTTACAATGGCTATTGGTTCAATAAAAAGGGTAGAACCTGTGGCAGACTGGTCATGGACCATGCCGGATACTTGGCTTTTGTACTCTGATTTAACAGGGAGACAGTACCGGCCGTCACGCATGGTGATCACAGCGTCCTGTAAATAGGTACGGTGGGAGTTCAGGATAGAGTTCAACTGGGTATGGATGCGGTCTGCACAGGCCTTTAAGGAACGGCGCACATGGGACAGACCCGGGCTTGCGTCATCTGCGATCTCGTCTTCGGAAAGGATGCAGCGCTTGATCTCATTGTTGACAGGTGTAAGAGGCTCTAAGGCCTGGAATAACGGGTCTAAGGAGTCAGGCACATATTCCTCGGCTGCTGTCTGTTTCGGTGGCTGCTGACCTGGAAAACGTGGTGTAAAGGTGTTTTCCGGGACGTCCTGACGGCCGTAGGCTTTTGCACGGGCAGCAACTGTAAGAACAGAGCTGATAGAAAGCAGTTCGCTGATGCTTAAAGCACTGCCGATCTCCAGGCGCTTTAAAGAACTGCCGATGTCCCGCAGGCCGGAGAAGGAGACAGTGCCTTTTAAGCGGACTCTGTCAGCCGCGTCGGTGGTCTGCGCCTGCCAGGTACGAACTTCTTCCAGGTCAGAAGATGGCACAAGATCCCGGCAGAGGGCTTTACCCAGTGGGGAAGCCGCATGGGACTCCAGCTGGGCGATGATCTTTGTATATTCTAAAGTTTTTAAGGCTTTTTGGTTCATAAATGTTGGTTCCTCCGAGTGATAGGAAAATAAGCGCTTGTTTTTTCTTTGCGCCTTTACATTATACCAGTAAACATTCTGTTTTACTACGGGAAATTTCTCAGGTGGTGCGGGGCGAAAACCCAGTAAGACGGGCACTTTTGGCGCAAGAATCCCATAGAACATCTTGCATAATAGCAGGAAGAACCTTATAATAGGAATAAGATTCTTCGCAAGGAGGAACGCAATGGCGGATAAGCGTACAGATAAGGATGACAACGTAAAAGAAGAGCGTTCCTGGCAGTTTATCCAGGAGAAGATCGTGCGTCAGCCGTTATCAAGAAGGCAGATCGTCAGATATATTATATTGACTGTTATTTGTGCAGTACTGTTTGGGACCATATCGGCGGTTTGTTTTACAGTTACGAAAACGGTAGTCAGAAAGATAATGGGACAGGAAAAAATAGAAGAAAGCCGTTCCATTACAATACCGAAAGATGAACCGGAAACATCAGCTCCGGTACAGCAGACTCAGGAAGCTTCAACAGAAGAGACAGAACCGGTAGAAGAGAAAGTTCGTTCAGAGCTGGAAAAATATCCATATTCTCTGGAAGATCTGAACAAGATGTACGGAAATTTAAGGACACTGGTATCAGAAGCAGATAGTTCCATTGCTGCGATCCATTCCATCCAGCATGAAAAAGACTGGTTTGATAACCCAATCGAAACCACAGGACAGTTTTCAGGTGTTGTGATCGATGCCAGAAAAGAAGAAGTTCTGATCCTGGCACCAACAGAAGCAATAGAGACAGCAGACTCTCTGGAAGTTGCATTTTCAGACAGTGCCGTTCTTCCTGGAGCCGTAAAACAGACAGACTCCCGGATGGGACTGACCATGATCCGTGTAGATGCTACTTCACTGGATGATGCACAGTTTGAGAAGATAAAACCGGTAAAACTGGGAAATTCCTATGGGGTCAGACAGGGAGATCTGGTTATATCCATGGGTTCACCGGCAGGTATGGTACACTCCAGCAGCTATGGTTTCATTTCCTATATAGCTAAAAATGTAAAGATGACAGATGGAAATGCCCGTGTTCTGTATGCGGATATCAAAAGTAAGGCAGATGCAGGGACTTTCCTGTTTAATACAGAGGGAGAACTGGTTGGCTGGGCCACAGACCGCTATGAGCAGGATGTGGATACAGGCATGAAAACATTTATGTCCATTTCTGATTATAAAGGAGCTCTGGAACTTTTAAGTAATGGGATCCAGGTGCCTTATTTAGGCATTGAAGGTCAGGAAGTTACTTCAGAAATGGAAAAAAATGGAATGACATCTGGTATTTATATGATCGCGGCAGCTGCCGAAAGTCCTGCCTATAATGCCGGACTTCAGCCTGGTGATATTTTGTCCGGGATCAATGATATTAAGATCGAGGGAATGAAGAATTTCCAGGCCCAGGTGGAAAAACTCCATGTAGGAGACCGCATTACAGTAACAGTCCAGAGAAACAATGGAAAAGATGAGTACAAAGAGATTGAATTTGAAGTAACAGTGGGAGCCAGGTAGGAAAGGTGCCGGGCTCTCTTTTATGGAAAAAATCAAAATTAGAAAAGATGAGGTAAGAAAATGAGATATATCGAAACCTTCCGTGAAGGTATGCACGTATCTGATGTGTATTTATGTAAAAATAAGCAGATCCAGCTTACAAAAAATGGAAAAGAATATGGCAACCTGGTCCTTCAGGACAAGACAGGAACCATTGATGCCAAGATCTGGGACTTAAATTCTCCTGGTGTTGGAGACTTTGATACCATGGATTATGTTTGCATTGAAGCAGATGTGACCTTATTCCAGAACTCCAACCAGTTAAATGTACGCCGCATCCGCAAGGCAGGAGAAGGAGAGTATATAGAGTCTGATTATCTGCCTGTATCCAAGCGGGATATCGGAAAAATGTATGAAGAGCTTCTGGCATTTATCAAGAGCGTAAAGAACCCGTACTTAAACCGCCTGCTGTCCAGCTTTTTTGTAGATGACGCTGCTTTTGCAAAAGCATTCCAGTTCCATTCTGCAGCAAAGACCGTTCATCATGGTTTTGTAGGCGGACTGTTAGAGCATACGTTAAGTGTTACAAAGCTGTGTGATTATTACGCAGGATATTATAAAGAATTAAACCGTGATCTGCTGATCACAGCGGCTATTTTCCATGATATCGGCAAGACAAAAGAACTGTCCCGTTTCCCGGAAAATGATTATACCGATGACGGACAGTTACTGGGCCATATCATCATTGGCACAGAAATGATATCAGACCGTATGAAGGAGATCGAAGGCTTTCCTGTAAGCATTGCAGTTGAGTTAAAACACTGTATCCTGGCACATCACGGGGAGCTGGAATACGGTTCTCCTAAGAAACCGGCCTTACTTGAGGCGCTGGCACTGAATTTTGCAGATACGACAGATGCAAAGATGGAGACCATGATCGAGGCATTAAATGCTGGTGGCGAAATCAAGGGATGGTTGGGATTTAACCGTTTCTTAGACTCTAATATCCGCAGAACAACGGAGTAAAATAGAAATATGGAAAAAAATCAGGAATTTACAGTATCCATTGAAGATATAAGTGAAGATGGCGCAGGGATCGGCAAACTGGATGGTTATATCTGGTTCATCAAAGATGCAGTGATCGGTGATGTAGTCCGTGCCCGTGCCATGAAAATGAAGAAAAATTACGGGTTTGCAAGGTTGATGGAGATCCTTACGTCGTCAGAGGCAAGAGTAGAGCCCAAGTGCCCGGTTGCCCGCCAGTGCGGCGGCTGCCAGCTTCAGGCTATGTCCTATGAAGAGCAGCTGAAATTCAAAGAGCGCAAGGTGAAAAATCACCTGTTAAGGATCGGAAAGTTTAAGGAAAATGAGATCCATATGCTTCCCATCATGGGAATGAAAGAGCCGTGGCGTTACCGCAACAAAGCACAGTTTCCGTTTGGGTTGGATAAAAATGGAAATATTGTGGCTGGATTTTATGCAGGCCGTACCCATGACATTATTGAGTGTGAAGACTGTCTGTTAGGTGTGGAAGAAAATAAGGATATTTTAGGCATTATCAAAGGATTTATGAGAGTCCATGGGATCCGCCCTTATGATGAGACGACCCATAAGGGCTTAGTGCGTCATGCACTGATCCGCAAAGGCTTCCATTCCGGTGAGATCATGGTCTGTCTGGTGATCAACGGAAAAGATATTCCGGCAAAGGAACAGCTGGTAGAAGAACTGTGCCAGGTGAAAGGCATGACCAGCATTTCCTACAGCATCAATCAGGAAAAGACCAATGTGATCATGGGAAAAGAGATCGTAAATTTATATGGCCCTGGTTACATCACTGATAATATTGGAAATGTGACCTATCAGATCTCTCCGTTGTCCTTTTATCAGGTCAATCCGGTGCAGACGGAAAAATTGTATGGAACCGCCCTGGAATATGCGGGACTGACCGGAAATGAAACAGTCTGGGATCTGTACTGCGGAATAGGAACCATTTCCCTGTTTTTAGCCCAGAATGCAAAGAAGGTCTACGGTGTTGAGATTGTTCCCCAGGCCATTGAAGATGCCAGAAGGAATGCTGCCTTAAATAACATTACCAATGCAGAATTCTTCACCGGAAAGGCAGAAGAAGTCCTTCCGGAGCAGTACGAAAAGAACAAAGTCTACGCCGATGTCATCGTAGTAGACCCCCCAAGAAAAGGCTGCGACCAGGTCTGCCTGGATACCATTTTAAAAATGGCACCGAAACGGGTGGTTTATGTCAGCTGCGACTCCTCTACGCTGGCAAGAGATTTAAGATATCTTGCAGATGGCGGGTATGAGGTAGAGAAGGTAAGATGCTGCGATATGTTTGGGCAGAGTTGTCATGTTGAGACGGTTGTTCTTTTGACCCAACAGAAGCCGGATGACACGATAGAGATCGACTTAGACCTGGACGAGCTGGATGCCACCAGTGCCGAGTTGAAAGCAACCTATCAGGAAATCAAAGATTATGTGTTGAAAGAATTTGGCTTGAAGGTTTCAAGTTTATATATTTCTCAGGTAAAACGCAAATGTGGAATTGAAGTGGGAGAAAACTATAATCTTCCAAAATCAGAAAATGCAAGAGTTCCACAATGCCCGAAAGAGAAAGAA
>SKEE01002073.1_pt1 | contig 14496 bp, 14 predicted proteins | sample 4826661 | NCBI WGS metagenome assembly SKEE01 (sample SAMN11008817, study PRJNA524170) | human gut metagenome | biome: Human fecal sample; material: Feces; isolation source: fecal sample from pouch patient p20 | host: Homo sapiens | place: Israel: Tel-Aviv | collected 2016-11-14
ATGGAAACCACCATACTCAAAATATCAAATATTCCCCAGAAAACCTGTTTTTGTTGTTTATTTAAAATTTCCACCAGATCAATCACATAATCTGTGAGTTTTTTATTCATAGAAGTTTACTCCTCCTTAAAAGAGTCGAATAGTTATATTGTTATTATAACACTTTTTCTCTAGTTTACGATTTGCTACAATCTTTTACTTGCTTTTTCGTAACAGTTTCATAAAAATAAACTGTCGGACAAATCCGGGACAAAGGGCAACCACCATCTGAATCGCAACACTCTTGGCATACTCCAGGTAAGAAATTTGTCCTCGCTTCAGCATCCGTTGACGAGCCTGACGATAGAGTTTGAGGTAACGCAGTCCCCCACGACGCTCAAACATCCCTGCCCCAACACGAACCTGACACAAGATTTGATCCAGATTTCCAGTCTTAGCTCCTGCAGCAATCATATTGAGCCAGAGGAGGTCATCCTCCATATAAAGGCCATCCTCATAGTTGCCTGCCTTGAGAACCATGTCCTTCTTGAACATGACAGTCATGTGGTTAAAGGCACTTCTCATCCTTTGATAAGCTACAATATCTGCATGCTGGGTTGGAACACGACGGTAAGAAACAATCTCATCAGGATTGTCAATAAACTCTGCAATATGTCCACCTAATAGGTCGAGCTTCTCCTTCTCCATTAGCTGAACCTGTTTCTCAAAACGGTCTGGAACAGCTATATCATCCGTATCCATACGAGCGATGATATCGTACTGACACTGCAAAACACCCTGTCGAAGAGCCAGACCCAAACCTTGATTCTGCTCAAGAGGGCAGCGTTTCACTGGAATTTCAGACTGGGCTTCCACCTGGTCTAATACCTGATAGAGCTCAGGTGTCAAAGGCCCATCCTCTACCAGAACTAACTCGCTCGGTTTCAGGGTCTGATTTTGAACACTCTCAATAGCATCCTTTAAAAATGTCGGATTTTCCTTGATATAGACCGACATCAATACGCTGATTTTTTGCTTTTCAGACACAGTTTTTCTCCAATGTATAGATTTCCTTCCACTATTTTATCATAATTTTCAAGACTTTCCCATTTTTATCTTGAAAGCCAGAAACCTTACTTGACATTATAGGGAAAAAGCCTTAAAATAAGCTGTTATTAAAATCAGCTAGAAGAGGTATTATATGAAAAAGCAATCACTCTTTTTTGTTCCAGGTATTATCCTGATTGGTGTTTCCTTGCGGACTCCTTTTACTGTTTTACCCATTATTTTGGGAGATATTTCGCAAGGGCTGGGAGTAGAAGTTAGTTCACTTGGTGTCCTGACCAGCCTTCCTCTCCTTATGTTTACCCTCTTCTCGCTATTTTCTACCCGACTGGCTCAGAAAATTGGCTTGGAGCATCTCTTTACCTACAGCCTCTTCTTCTTAACCATTGGCTCACTTATTCGACTAATCAATTTACCCCTCCTCTATCTAGGAACCTTGATGGTTGGGGCAAGCATCGCAGTCATCAATGTGCTGCTTCCTAGTCTTATCCAAGCCAATCAACCAGAGAAGATTGGTTTTCTGACCACCTTATATGTAACCTCTATGGGGATTGCAACGGCTCTGGCTTCCTATCTAGCCGTGCCTATTACACAAGCCAGTTCTTGGAAAGGACTTATCATCCTCCTCACCCTGCTCTGTCTAGCAACTTTTTTGGTCTGGCTACCAAATCACCGCTATAATCACAGACTGGCTCCACAAACCAAACAAAAAAGCAAAACAAAGGTCATGCGTAATAAACAGGTCTGGGCAGTGATCGTCTTTGCAGGTTTTCAATCCTTGCTCTTTTACACCGCTATGACCTGGCTACCTACCATGGCCATCCATGCAGGCCTATCTAGTCACGAAGCTGGCTTGCTGACTTCTATCTTCTCTCTGATTAGCATTCCTTTTTCAATGACTATCCCAAGCCTAACAACCAGCTTATCTACTCGCAACCGTCAGCTCATGCTCACTCTGGTTTCACTAGCTGGTGTGGTCGGCATTTCCATGCTCTTTTTCCCAATCGGTAATTTCTTTTACTGGCTTGCCATCCATCTCCTCATCGGAACCGCAACCAGCGCCCTCTTCCCTTATCTCATGGTCAACTTTTCACTCAAGACAAGCGCCCCTGAAAAGACAGCCCAATTGTCTGGTTTATCTCAAACAGGAGGCTATATCCTAGCAGCCTTTGGGCCAACCCTCTTTGGTTACAGTTTTGACCTTTTCCACTCTTGGGTGCCAGCTGTAGCTGCCCTCTTGCTCGTCGATATCCTGATGACTGTGGCCCTCTTTACAGTGGACAGAGCTGATAAAATCCTCTAAACTTCTAGTTTTTCCTAGGAGTTTTTTATATATAAAAATTTTACACATTTCTCTTGACAGGGCTTTCATTTAGATGTACAATGTATGTGTAGAAAAATTATATATAAAAATCTTACACATTAGAAAAGGAGGTTTCCCATGTACTTTCCAACATCCTCTGCCTTGATTGAATTTCTCATCTTGGCCGTACTGGAAAAAGGGGATTCTTATGGTTATGAGATTAGCCAAACCATTAAGCTGATCGCTAATATCAAAGAATCTACACTCTATCCCATTCTCAAAAAATTGGAAGGCAATAGCTTTCTGACAACCTATTCTAGAGAGTTCCAAGGTCGCATGCGCAAATACTACTCCTTGACAAACGGTGGTGTAGAGCAGCTCTTGACCCTAAAAGATGAATGGACACTCTATACAGACACCATTAATGGCATCATAGAAGGGAGTATCCGCCATGACAAGAACTGAATACCTGACTCAGCTAGAACTCTATCTCAAGAAACTACCTGAAGCTGACCGCATCGAAGCCATGGACTATTTCAGAGAACTCTTTGACGATGCTGGAGTCGAAGGAGAAGAAGAACTTATCGCTAGCTTGGGAACTCCCAAAGAAGCAGCCCACGAAGTTCTCTCTAATCTTCTCGATAAAAAAATCAATGAAGCACCCGCTCAAAAAAATAACCGACAAATTTTGCATATCGCCTTGTTAGCCCTCCTTGCAGCACCCATCGGTATTCCTCTGGGAATCGCCATCCTCGTGTCCCTGTTCGCAATCTTTGTGGCAGCCTTGACTGTCATCTTGGCTTTCTTTGCGGTTTCCATACTTGGTATCATCGGCGGATTCCTATTTTTAGTTGAAAGTTTCACTGTCCTAGCCCAAGCTAAATCAGCCTTTATCTTGATTTTTGGTTCTGGTTTACTGGCTATCGGTGCTTCTTCACTGGTTTTATTAGGTATTTCCTATGTAGCTCGCTTCTTCGGCCTACTCATTGTTCGCCTAGTGCAATTTGTTCTTAAAAAAGGAAAGAGAGGTGACCAGCATGCGTAAATTGACAAAAGGATTTCTCATTTTTGGTGTGGTGGCTACCGTTATCGGCTTTATCCTGCTTTTTGTAGGTATCCAATCTGACGGAATCAAGAGCCTACTTGCCATGTCCAAGGAACCTGTCTATGATAGTCGGATGGAAGAGCTGACCTTTGGCAAGGAAGTCGAAAACCTAGATATTACGCTCCACCAACACGCGCTGACCATCACAGACTCTTTCGATGATCAAATCCACATTTCTTACCATCCATCTATTTCTGCTAACCATGATCTTATCACAAATCAGAACGATAAAACGCTGAGCCTCACTGATAAGAAACTGTCTGAAAGTCCATTTCTCTCTTCTGGAATTGGCGGGATTCTCCATATCGCAAGTAGCTACTCTCGTCGTTTTGAAGAAGTTATTCTCCAATTGCCAAAAGGGAGAACTCTAAAAGGAATCAACATCTCAGCAAATCGCGGTCAAACCAGTATCACTAATGCTAGTCTTGAAAATGCGACCCTCAATACAAACAGCTATATCCTCCGAATTGAAGGAAGTCGTATCAAAAACAGCAAACTCACAACACCCAATATCATTAATATCTTTGATACAGACCTTACAGATAGTCAGCTAGAGTCAACAGAACATCACTTCCACGCTGAAAATATTAAAGTATATGGTAAAGTAGAACTATCTTCTAAAAATGCGCTCAGTATCATGCTAACTCAAAAAGAAAGCCAAGAAATTAACTTAGACCTCTCGAGTCACCATGGTCCTATTTATCAGTTATCGAGAGATGAGAGTCAACGCCACCCCAACGAATTAAGCAACCCTTACAAAACTGAAAAAACTGATGCAAAAGGTCAACTCATCGCTAAGGCTGATGATTATATTAGTCTTGAAACTACAGCTAACAGACCTTAATAAACCTATTTATATCGACCACTATGACACATAACCCACTAAAAGGAGGTTCTACCATGAAACAAGAATGGTTTGAAAGTAATGATTTTGTAAAAACAACAAGCAAGAACAAGCCTGAAGAACAAGCCCAAGATGTTGCAGACAAGGCTGAAGAAACGATAGCCGATCTCGATACACCAATTGAAAAAAATACTCAAGTAGAGGAGGAAGTCTCTCAAGCTGAAGTCGAACTGGAAAGCCAGCAAGAAGAGAAAATTGAAACGCCTGAAGACAGTGAAGCGAGAACAGAAATAGAAGAAAAGAAAGCATTAGATTCTACTGAAGAAGAGCAAGATCTTTCTAAAGAAACAGAAAAAGTCACTATAGCTGAAGAGAGTCAAGAAGCACTTCCTCAGCAAAAAACAACCACGAAAGAGCCACTTCTTATCAGTAAATCCTTAGAAAGTCCTTATATCCCCGACCAAGCTCCAAAATCTACGGATAGATGGAAAGAGCAAGCGCTTGATTTTTGGTCTTGGCTAGTGGAGGCTCTCAAATCTCCTACAAGCAAGCTTGAAACAAGTAGCACACACAGCTACACAGCCTTTCTCTTGCTCATTCTGTTTTCTGCGTCTTCCTTTTTCTTTAGTATCTACCACATCAAACAAGCCTACTATGGACATATAGCAACTATGCATAATCACTTCCCTGAACAATTTGCTTCATTAAATCTCTTTTCGATCATCTCTATCCTAGTAGCAACAACACTCTTCTTCTTTTCATTCCTCTTGGGTAGTTTCGTCGTGAGACGATTTATCTACCAGGAAAAAGACTGGACGCTAGAAAAGGTTCTCCAACAATATAGTCAACTCTTGGCAATTCCAATCTTCCTCACTGCTATTGCTAGTTTCTTTGCCTTCTTTGATAGCCTACGATTTACAGCCCTCTTGTGTGTGATTAGCATTGGAATCATTCTGCTTGCCAGTCTCCATATCATTACAAGACCAAGTCAATCAAGTGAAACCGACTCCTTCTATCAATTATTCTTGTCTGTCCTTGTGAACGGAGTCATTATCCTCCTCTTCTTTGTAGCTGAAGTGGCACTGATTGGAGATTATCTCCGTATCTTGGCCTTCCTTTAAACTTCAATCCTGTCTTTCATGGCAGGATTTTTTCTATGTCAAAAAGCAAGTCACTTGACCTGCTTCTGCTTTACTTTTCTTGTGCTAATGCTTTAAAATCTTTGTCTAAGATGGGTTGCACTTCTAATTGATTGGCGTCTAGTTGGTGGTAAAATTCTGATGGTAATGACTCTAGGAATTTTGCATAGTCCAAGCGGGCAATAGCTTCATAGTCTTCTGGTTTAGAGCCGTCTCCTGTGATTTGAACCAAGTCAATCTCCCACTGGACTTCCTTATCCACCAATTGCTCAATATAGGCAGCAGGTACAAATGGTTCTCTCGGTAAAACAGTCTTGACCCCTTGAGCCAGATGGTAAACACCGTGCACTTGGCCTTCTCCATCCTGATAGAAGGAAACTCTTGCAAAGTAGGCGTCTGTCTCTTGAACCGCACGTACACGCGCTTCAAACTGAGCCAAGCCATCTTCCTCTAAAAAGCTTTTCAAGTCCTCATGACTAAAGAAAACAGGATTAAAAATTCCTTGGCAAATCGTAAAGCGGGCTGCACTATCAGCCAGATGGGCTTGAATACTTGCTTGGAAATAGGCTTCAAAGTCAAAACCATCTAGTCCTTCAATCTCAGTTCCTGTATAAGCAAGCAGGGCATCTAAAAATGATTTGATAATCTGCCAGTCTGTCTTCGTGAGTAGGTCAGGAAGATCGACACGGTAAGCCTTTTGACCATCAGCATAACTAACCTTAAAGAGAAATTGTGATTGTCCCACTATCGCACACTCGACATACTCGAGACGATTAAGAGGCTGACGGAGATAGACGGCATCATAGCTATGTGACTCCAAACCGTCTAGCAAGGCCAAGATAGACTTGGCAGTCAAAATTTCCTGTTCTCCTAAAATGCTCTGTTTATTTGGAATAAAAAATGTTTTCGTCATAACTGGACTCCTTTGAAATCGTTTACATATACTATACCCTATTTTTCTGAAAGATACAGAAACAAACTTTAGATTTTTGAGTAAAAAGCATAGAAAAACAGCCCCTAAGGACTGTTTGATCTTATACAGTAGCTGCTTGATCCAAGCTTTCACCGATAGCGGCTAGGCGCTCGACAACTTCAGCTTGTGTCAATTCATTTTCTGAAACATAGCGGTTACGTGGGTGAACACGGCACTCGTGTGAGCATCCACGAAGGTACTTGTCTTCATTTTCTTCTGATGTCAAGATACGACGGTTACAGAATGGATTTCCACAGTTGACATAACGTTCACATGGTGTTCCATCAAACCAGTCTTTCCCTACGATAGTTGGGTTGACATGGTTAACATCTACGGCAATACGCTCGTCAAAGACGTACATTTTCCCATCCCAAAGCTCACCTTGAACTTCTGGGTCTTTACCGTAAGTTGCGATTCCTCCGTGCAATTGGCCAACATCTTTGTAGCCTTCACGCACCATCCAGCCTGAGAATTTCTCACAGCGAACGCCACCTGTACAGTAAACCACGACGCGCTTGTCCATGAATTTTTCCTTGTTATCACGAACCCATTGTGGCAACTCACGGAAGTTGCGGATATCTGGGCGGATAGCCCCACGGAAATGTCCTAGGTCGTACTCATAATCGTTACGTGTGTCAAGGACAACCGTATCTTCGTCAAGAAGAGCTTCTTTGAACTCTTTTGGAGACAAGTAAGCACCTGTTGTTTCAAGTGGGTTGATGTCGTTGTCAAAGTCGTTGTCTTCCAAACCAAGGTGGACAATTTCTTTCTTGTAGCGAACAAACATCTTCTTGAAGGCCTGTTCATTTTCTTCGTCAATCTTGAACCAGAGGTCTTCCATACCTGGGAGGCTGTGAACGTAGTCCATGTATTTTTGAGTTGTTTCATAATCCCCTGAAACTGTTCCGTTAATTCCCTCGTCAGCGACTAGGATACGGCCTTTAAGGCCGATTGATTTACAGAAAGCCAAGTGGTCTGCAGCAAATTGCTCTGCATTTTCAATTGGAGTGTAAAGGTAGTAAAGTAAGACACGAATATCTTTTGCCATAAGATTTGTTCTCTTTTCTATTCTTAAATTTTCAGAATTTTTCATCTAACTATACTAGTATACCTGCTTGAGAAAACGAATGCAATTTATTTGACTGGAAATTGTAGAAAGGTGCTTATCCCTGCACTTCATCAGTAACCATAGCGAATAGCAGATAATTCTCTCAATTTTTTTATTTGCTCAGCTTGACTTTCTGACAAAATCAGCTTATTATCAATCAACACACGTGAGATGTCAACATTCATTTGACTCAATATAAAAGGAGTAGAAGTCCCATCGTCCTTTAATCGTCTTTTATAACTCACTAACTGATTTTTCAAAGGAGCAAGTTGAGGCGTATCCTTTATATCTTCCAATAGATGATTTATGATAGTCATGGCTTCACAACGTCTTTCACTTCCTCCTGCAAACCATTTTAATGGTGTCATTCTTATTTTCATCCTTAAATTGAAAAACTATCATTCCTAACTCTCGCGTCAGTATTTAACCAAACACCCTCTGTAAAAAAGTCAGCAAAAATGGTAATGTCGCGAAAATATTATTAATCACATGCACCGCATAGGAAGGATAAATGCTCTTGGTATAGCGGGTCAAACTAGCAAAGATGATGCCAGATGTTGCAAAGACGAAGATATCTAACAAACTAGGCAGGCTTGAAAAATGAGGAAGAGCAAATAAAATTGACGGAAGAAGCAAATCAAGGCCAAATCTCGAATGCTTAAAAAAGGCGTGTTGCATTAATCCTCTATAGATTAGCTCTTCCATAAGTGGAGTCAGAAAGAACAAAGTTATATAGATACCTAGCTCAGCAAAGTTGGTCCCACTATAACCGATCAATACAGCCCAACCTTCAGCAGTTGACTGAACATGTTTAGCTGTCTGAACGTTAAAAGAGATCTGGAGCACTACCACTAATACTGTCAAAATCGAATACCAAAGCCATTTTTTTCTCGGAATGCGAAAAAGATAGCCATGCCCTGTCTTAACCAGAATCCAAATCATGACTCCGCTAAATAGCAAACTCAAGATATTTTGAATCCAGAAGAAATTGCCTATCTGAGAAGAAAATTGCCAATAATTTTGGACGATAAGCGTCAGCTGAGAAAGACCAAATACGAAAAATAGGTAAGAGAAAACTGCACTTATTTTGAATAGAAGCTGATACTTTTTCATGTGAACCCTCCTTTGTAAACTCGAGACATCTCTAATATAAGCTATATTTTCTTAAATCCTTACCCCAAATCCTAAATGGTACTTGAGATTTCCTGAATGGTTAAATAGGGACAAGAGAAAACATGGATATATATGCTTTCGTTTCAAAAAATCACTGCCTCCCCAGATAAGCCTGAGGAAAACAGTGATTCAGTTTTTAGGAATTAGGAATGAATACACGAAATCAATTTATCTGATTATTTTTTGTTTTTCAAGAATTCATCGTATTGTTTTTGCATTTCGTTCAATACTTTATCGTAAGCACCTTCAGATTTAAGTTTTTCCATCAATTCTGGAATAGCTTTATCTGGGTCTACAGTACCAGTGTTGATAGCTGTATCGAATTGTTGCATTGTGTTAGAAATGGCTGAGATTTCAGATTTCACATTGTCAGTGTTAAAGATGAATCCAAGCGCTGGAGATTCTTTAGCTTCAGCCAATTGTTTCTTAGAATCTTCAATTTGTTGGTCTGTAACGTTTTCGTTGATGTAAAGGATCCAGTTGTTACCAGTGTTCCATCCTGACATGTGAGTGTTTCCTTTGTAGCCATCAAGGACTTTAACACGGTTTTCTTTACCTTCAATTTTTTCCCAGTTCTTGCCTTCTGGACCGTAAACAAGACCGTTCAAGAGTTCTGGGTTAGTGTTCAAGAGGTTCAACACTTCCATTGATTTTTCTTTGTTCTTAGAGTTGTTTGAGATGACAAAGTTAGCAACTTGTGTTGTTTGGTTTTTCTTGATGAAGTTAGTGATTGGTTTGATTTGGATATCCTTGTTCGCAACACGTGAAAGCAAGCTGTTACCGTAGTCAGCTGGTCCTACTGTTTCTTCACGAACGAACCAAGTATCTTGTTGAAGGTCAAATGAAGTATCGCTTGTTGCTACGTCTTTTGGAATGTATCCAGCTTCATAGAATTTGTGAAGAGTCTTCAAGTGTTCTTTAAAGCGAGGCACCTCGTAACGGTTTACGATCTTAGTAGTGTCGCCTTCAAGGTCGATAACGAATGGAAGTCCATTTGGAACTGGGTAGTCAAAGTTATCAGATGGGATGAAGTTCTTAGTGACTGCAAATGGCACTACATCTGGAGCTTTTTCTTTGATTTGTTTCAAGACTGGTTCAAGTGTTTCGTATGAAGTGACACCTGAAATATCGATACCATATTTAGCAAGAAGAGTTCCGTTGAAGGCAAAGTTTTGAGATGATGCAACGTTGGCTGCAACTGGAACTGCGTAAATTTTACCGTTAATGCTGTTACCTCTGATGTAAGCTGGGTCAAGTACTTTGTAAAGCTCTGCCCCTTCTTTCTTGTACAAGTCAGTCAAGTCAGCATAGGCACCTTTTTGAGCATTTACAACATAGTTAGATGCAAAGGCGATATCGTAGTTTTCACCAGATGATGTGATAACTGACATTTTCTTATCATAGTCACCCCATCCAAGATATTGGATATCCAATTTAGCACCAACTTTTTCACCGATGATTTTGTTAGCATTTTCTAGCAATTCATCTAAGTTATCTGGTTTGTCACCGATTTGGTACATTTTGATAACAGTTTTTTCACCTGAAGCTGAGTCAGCAGCTTTCTTGTTACCTGAAAGGTTTCCACAAGCAGCGAGACCAGCAGCCAAAGCGACTACGCTAGCAGATGCAAAAGCATATTTTTTCCAGTTTTTCATGACAAAAACTCCTTTTTTTATTTTTAAACTTATAAACAATGTAATGATCTTAACTTCACGCAAGGGAAGTTTGGAAATGAGAAATGTTCTTTCTCAACAAGCACTATTCTTTCACACCACCGATAGTCAAACCTTTTACAAAGTAGCGTTGGAAGAATGGATACAAAATCGCGATTGGAAGGGTTGCCACCACAACCATGGCCATACGTCCTGTTTCTTTCGGTAGAGCAACTCCCAGTTGACCAGATAAACCGACTGCTTTAGCAATGTAGTCCATATTTTGTTGAATTTGCATGAGCAAATATTGCAATGGATACAAGTTATCACTCTTGATATAAAGAAGGGCGTTGAACCAGTCGTTCCAGAAACCAAGAGCTGTCAAGAGCGTGATGGTTGCGATACCTGGTAATGACAATGGCAAACAGATTTGGAAGAAGATCCGTGCTTCACTGGCACCATCGATACGAGCGGACTCAAGAATGGCTTCTGGAATGGTCTTCTTGAAGAAGGAACGCATCAAGATGATGTTGAATGGTGAGAGAAGCATTGGGACAATCAAGGCCCAAACTGTATCACCAAGTTGAAGTAAACGAGTGACCACGATATAGCCCGGTACCAAACCAGCGTTGAACAACATACTAAGAAGGGCAAAAATCGTAAAGAATCTGCGATACTTAAAGGTTGTCCGTGAGATGGCGTAGGCATAGGTTGTTGTGATAAAAACGTTTGTGATAGTCCCCACCACTGTTACAAAGACTGAGATGAAGAGGGCTTGGAGGATTTTATCCTTAAACTGTGCCAAAAATTCAAAACCGTCTAATCCAAATTGGGATGGGAAGAAGCTATATCCATTTTGGAGGATACTCTTTTCATCTGTCACCGAAATAACAATAACGAATACAAAGGGTAGGATACAAGAGAGGGCGATCAAACCAGAAATGGTACTGAAGAAGATATCTGCTTTCTTACTGAAGGAGTGAATGCCGACATTATCAATTTTTTCTTTTTTAATTTTCTTTTCTGCCATATTCTCCTCCTTTCTAGAACAAGGCTGAGTTTGGATCAACTCGTCTTGCAAGTAAGTTTGATAGGATAACCAGAATCAAGCCGACTACTGATTGGTAGAGACCTGCCGCTGAAGCCATCCCGATATCCGCTGTCTGGGTCAAACCATTATAAACATATACGTCCAAGACGTTGGTTACGTTATAAAGCTGACCAGCATTATGGGGGATTTGGTAGAAAAGACCGAAGTCTGCACGGAAGATATTTCCGACTGCCAGGATGGTCAATACAGTTACCAACGGTGTCAACTGCGGAATGGTTACATTGCGAATTCGTTGCCATTTGCTGGCTCCGTCCACTGTCGCTGCTTCGTAGTAGGTTGGATCAATTCCCATGATTGTCGCATAGTACATGACACTGCTATATCCAAAGCCTTTCCAAATACCTAGAAAAAGTAGGAGATAAGGCCAGATACCCAAGTCAGCGTAGAAATTGATTTCCTTCATTCCAATAGATTCTAGGAAATGGTTGAACACCCCTTTATCAATGTTTAGGAAGGCATCTGTAAAGAAACTGATGATAACCCAAGACAAGAAGTAAGGGAACAACATGGAAGTTTGGAAGATCTTAACCATTCTCTTAGAACGGAGTTCACTGAGGATGATGGCAATCCCTACAGATACAATCAAACCAATAAAGATAAAGCCGAGATTGTAGAGGACAGTATTTCGTGTGATAATAAAGGCGTCTTTTGAACTAAACAAGAATCTGAAATTATCGAGTCCGACCCATTTACTATTCATGATACTATCTATGAAACCATTACTGGTCATGTGGTAGTCTTTGAAGGCAACCACGTTCCCAAATACTGGAATGTAGAAGAATAGAATCAACCAGAGTGCCCCTGGCAAAACCATCAAGAGAAAGATCCAGTTGTCTCTCAAGGTTTTTGAAAACTTATTCATAATTTCCTCCCTTTTTTATTTTGATATCCATCTAAAAATTCTTTTTTAGATTTTTGATAACGATTACATTATTAGTATACTCCTATTTGCAGGTTAGGTTAAACTACTAATTATAGAAAAAACTCCACAAATTATTTTATGTGGAGTACTTTTGAAGAAAGGGATGTTTCACGCGAAACACCCTGCCAAAGCAAGGTGTTCTTGTTTTAGTCGTATAAATCGTTGAAGCTGTCGCAATGGTATGCCACTGGTTGGCTGTTGTGGCTGCGAAGTCCTTGTCTGCGTAGAAGTCGGTAAATGGCAGAATTTCCACTTCTAGCTCGTCTATGCGGTCAAGATGACCAGCCAGATAAGACTCGATACGACTTTCTGCACGCTTGATACGTTGCAAGAGTCCACCCATACGGATGTCAACTGTATCCAAGCCAAAGACCTTGTTTTCTTTCAGCCATTGGTGGCTAAAGAGGGCATGGAAGTCTTCAATCTGGCTTCTGAGTTCTGGTAATTCTTGTCTTGCGATTTCTTGCAGACTTTCTTTATCATCTGCTTGGTAAGCCTGACGAATGCGTCGTCCCACATCGACTTTGCTACTTAAAATAGCATTCAACTGGGCCTGAGTTTCGAAAAGATAAGCATAGGCACCAGCTTTTTCTTTAATAGTAGCAAGAGTCTCAGCTGCCTGGGCAAAGTGTGGTTTGTCCTGTTCAGGGGTCATGTGCTTGTCAAGGATTGGACAGAGGACATCCTGATAGAAGACATAACGGTTGGGATTGATCCCACTGAGATTAGCTGGTAGGTCTGGCAAGAGGTTGGCCAGATCCAGCTGCATGAAGTCCTCAACGGATAGGCCTGTATTGGTCTTAAAGTGAGCTGATAGACGTTCTAAGTCGTTGCGGTAGCTGAGTTCCGCCCAGATCTGCAAGCTTGGCAAGATAGAGAACTGGGCTGTTTCCCCACCATTGTCCCCCCAGCCCGTCACGATGACTTCCTTGATCTGGTTGGCACGGCAGGCTTTATTGGCTTCAATAGCTACTAAGCGACTAAATTGGTTGTGGGGCGTAAAACCAATCCACTTCCAAGCACCACCTGCAAAGGCAATATCCTGGCTAATCTTGTGGTGGTTACCGAAGTTTCGGTTGTATTTTTCCTCGCTATCCTGATAATAATCCCAGTAAACCAAGGTCACACGGTCTTTAAGACGGTCAAGAAAAACTCGAGTTTCTTCTGGAATTTCGACATCACGGTCGTACTGGCCATCTGCTGACATGAGTTTGAAGAACATATCGCTCCACATCTGGCAGTGGAAACCATACTTGTCTGCGATATCCAGCACGCGCTCCAAATGTTGACACATGAGGAGGCTACGGTCCACAACACCGTTTAAGATGAGATAGCGTCCCAAACCAACCAAGTGGGCTTCGTCCATCCCAATATTGACCTTGCGAGTTTGTAGTTTAGACAAAGTAGCAAACATACCGTCGATTAGGTCGTAAACTTTTTCTTCGCCGATGAGGAGAATGTCCTCTACATCACGAAGTTGCTGGACTTCTTTGACACCCCATTTAACAAAGGCTGATAAGTGAGCCAAGGTCTGAATACAAGGAACAAAAGTCATATCAAACTGCTGGGCATAGGCTTCGATTTCCTGTAACTCTTCAGCAGCATAAGCCCCGCGGAAATAACCAAAATAAGGTTGCCCTTCAATCTGATAGGTATCTTCCATGTAGAGCTCAAAGGTTGAGTAGCCCATGAGAGCCAAAACTTCAATCATCTGCTTGGCAGATGCAACATTTAGAACCGCATTTCGCGAACAGTCAGCCATGTAAGCTAAATCTTCATAAGCTGCTTGTTCTTCAATCTCTACCTTATCACCTTCTTCTAAAGCTGTTGCGAGAACCGATAAGGCGCGGTAGAGTTGATGAGGTTTACGGTAGGTCAATTGATAGTGACCACCCTCACCCTTGATAGAGATGGAGGCTTGGTCAGACTGAGTGACCGCCACTTCTACATCTGGTAGAGAAATGTGATGTTTTAATGCTTCAACAGCTTGGGCTTGTTTGGAACTAAGTCCTATAAATCTTACCATTGGTTTTCCTCCTGTAACCAGTTGACAAGGGCACCGTAGAGATTGGCATCTGCCTGGTAGGTGCAAGCTTGAATCACTGGTGCGATTGTATATTCT
>SKEE01002078.1_pt1 | contig 14482 bp, 14 predicted proteins | sample 4826661 | NCBI WGS metagenome assembly SKEE01 (sample SAMN11008817, study PRJNA524170) | human gut metagenome | biome: Human fecal sample; material: Feces; isolation source: fecal sample from pouch patient p20 | host: Homo sapiens | place: Israel: Tel-Aviv | collected 2016-11-14
AACCGGCACAGCGCCTGCCTGACGCTGTGCCGGTTTTGTTTGCCCCTTTTTCAGAAGAACACGCCGGAGATGAAAATTTCCAGCCCAATGCCGATGAGGATGACACCGCCCAGCACAGAGGCCTTGCCGGAGAGCTTTGTGCCGAACTCTTTGCCGATGCGCAGGCCCGCCATGCAGAGGAAGAAGGTGACGACGGCAATGATGCCGGAAGCCGTCAGCGCCATCAGCCAGCCATACTCCGCAATGGTAAAGCCGACCGAGAGGGCATCAATGCTGGTGGCCACGCCCTGCATAAAGAGGGCACCGGCACTCAGCGCGGCGGCTTCCTCGGTTTCCTCGCCCCGGATGCCCTCGATCAGCATCTTGCCGCCGATATAGCCCAGCAGGGCAAGGGCGATCCAGGGAATGAATGTTTCGAAGGAAGAGAACATCTCCACGATGGTATGGACGCAGACCCAGCCTGTCATGGGCATCACGGCCTGAAACACGCCAAAGGTGCCCGCAATGATGCACATCCTTTTTCGGGACATGCCGGGGTCATGCAGACCGTTTGCCATCGAGACCGAAAACGCGTCCATGGCAAGGCCCACGCCCAACAGTGCACTGTTGAGAAAAAACAAAAAACTCCATTCCATAACTGAATGCCTCCTGAATCTGACCAAAATTACGGTGCGGCAAAAACAAAACCCGAGATCGGCGCGCGTGCACGTCCGGTCTCGGGTCATTTTTTACAAATGAACTCCATGTGTTGGGCGTGGTACTCCGCACCATAACACATGAGTCTCGCAAATGAAAGCAAGCCAGACAGCAGTGCTGTCATTGTGTTGACTTGCTGCGCCGTCTGCAAACAGCGCCTGCTACTCCCCCATGGGATTTTGTGATTGTTTCGTTAGTCTATCATATTTTCTGATAGAAGTCCAGGCTAACTCTTTTATTTTATCTGACAGGAGAGGCTCAATCCTCAGCCGGTGCCTCGGAGGCGGAGGCCTCATCGGCAGCTTCCATGGCGGCCAGCTGCTCTGCGGTGGGCTCATCGCCCTCCTCAGCCTCTACCGTCTCGGTCTGGGCTTCATCGTCGTGGTCGGTACGGGCCAGGACCATGACCTTATCATTCTCGCCCAGACGCATGACACGGACACCGGAGCCGTAACGGCTCTGCACCGGGATCTCATTGGCGTGCAGGCGGATGATGATGCCCTCCTGGCTGCTCAGCAGCACGTCATCCACATCGTCCACGATCTTGACTGCGGCGACCTTGTCCTTGGAGGCATCGTAGTTGCGGATGCCCTTGCCGCCGCGGGCGGTGATGCGGTAGGTGTCGATGTCGGACCGGCGGCCCTTGCCGTTCTCAGTCACGGTCAGGATGGTGGCGTTCTCACGGCAGATGCAGACACCCACGACCTCGTCGCCCTCTGCCAGACTGATGGCACGCACGCCGTGGCCGTTACGACCCATCGGGCGGGCGTTTTCCTCGTTGAAGCGGATGGCCTGACCGTTGCGGGTGGCAACGATGAGCATATCGTGGCCGGAGGTCAGGCGGGTCCAAGCCAAGGCATCGCCCTCGTTCAGGGCAATGCCGATCAGGCCGCTCTTGCGGATGTTGGCATACTGCTCCAGCGGGGTGCGCTTGATCAGACCCTGCTTTGTGACCATGGTCACATAGCCGCCCGACTGCTCGGCGTCCTTGCTCTGGCAGATCATATTGGTGACCTTTTCGCCCTCCGCCAGCTGCAGCAGGTTGACGATGTTCATGCCCTTGCTGGTGCGGCTGCCCTCGGCGATGGTGTAGCCCTTGATGCGGAACAGGCGGCCACGGTCGGTGACAAAGAGCACATAGTCGTGGGTGGAGCCTACGAACATCTCCTGCACGATGTCCTCTTCCTTGCGGGTCATGCCGGAGATGCCGCGTCCGCCGCGGCGCTGTGCCTGATAGGTGGCCTTGAGCTGACGCTTGATATAACCGGCCTCGGTCAGGGTGTAGACGCACTGCTCCTCTGCGATCAGATCCTCGATATCCACCTCACCGGTCACCGACTGGATCTCGGTGCGGCGCTCGTCGCCGAAGCGCTTCTTCATTTCCAGCAGCTCGTCCTTAACGATGGCAAGCACCCGGGCGTCATCCGCCAGAATAGCTTCCCAGTCCTCGATCTTGGCCTGCAGGCTTGCCAGCTCTTCCTCGATCTTCAAGATCTCCAGACCAGCCAGACGACCCAGCTGCAGCTTGACGATGGCGTCTGCCTGCGGGTCGTCAAAGCCGAACTGCTCCATGATGGCAGCTTTGGCTTCTGCCATACCGCCCTTGCAGGCGCGGATGGTGGCGATCAGCTCGTCCACGATGTCGGTGGCCTTCTTCAGACCTTCCAGAATGTGGGCACGCTCCTTGGCCTTTTTCAGGTCGTACTGGGTGCGGCGGCGCACCACCTCGTCCTGAAACTCCACATACTTCTGCAGCATCTGCTTCAGGGTGAGCACCTTGGGCACCTTGTGGTCGATAGCCAGCATAATAACGCCCACGGTATCCTGCAGCTGAGTGTACTGGTACAGCTGGTTCAGGATGACCTGTGCGTTGGCGTCCTTGCGGATATCCACCACGATGCGCATACCCTTGCGGTTGGTCTCATCATTCAGGCCGGTAATACCCTCGATGCGCTTTTCCTTGACAAGGTCTGCCATGTGCTCGATGAGACGCGCCTTGTTGACCATATAGGGAATTTCCGTAATGATGATCTGAGTGCGGCCGTTTTTGGTCTCCTCAATGGTGGCGCGACCGCGCAGGGTGATCTTGCCGCGTCCGGTGGCGTAGGCGGCGCGGATGCCGCTGCGTCCCATGATGATGCCAGCGGTGGGGAAGTCCGGTCCCTTGATGTGCTCCATCAGGCCGGGCAGGTCGATATCCGGGTCATCGATATAGGCGATGCAGCCGTCAATGACCTCGCTCAGGTTGTGGGGCGGGATGTTGGTGGCCATACCGACCGCGATGCCCTGACTGCCGTTGACCAGCAGGTTCGGGAAGCGGCAGGGCAGCACGCTGGGCTCCTTTTTGGTCTCGTCAAAGTTGGGGTCCCAGTCGATGGTGTCCTTCTCGATATCGGTCAGCATCTCCACCGCCATGCGGCTCATGCGGGCCTCGGTGTAACGGTAAGCAGCCGGGGGGTCGCCGTCCACAGAACCAAAGTTACCCTGACCATCCACCAGCGGATAGCGCAGCGAGAAGTCCTGTGCCAGACGTACCATGGCATCGTAGACCGATGCGTCGCCGTGGGGGTGGTAAGAGCCCAGCACCGCACCAACGGTATCGGCGGATTTGCGGTATGCATGGCTGGGGTCGTTGCCGCGCTCATGCATGGTGTACAGGATGCGGCGGTGGACGGGTTTCAAGCCGTCCCGCACATCGGGCAGGGCGCGGGACACGATGACCGACATGGAATAATCCAGGAAGGCCGTCTCGATCTCCTTTTTGACATCGCGGATGATCTTTTTGGTTCCGCTGCCCGGTATCATCACATAATCTTCTTCCATTTGTTCCTCCGTGTCTTACACGTCCAGCTTTGCGTACTGGGCGTTGGTCTCGATAAAGCGGCGGCGGGGCTCCACCTGATCGCCCATCAGGATGGTAAAAGCTTCATCGGCCTTTTCGGCATCCTCGATGGTGATCTGCACGATGACCCGGTTGTCCGGGTTCATGGTGGTCTCCCACAGCTGCTCGGGGTTCATCTCACCAAGGCCCTTATAGCGGTTCACCTTTGCGCCGGGCATCTCCTGCGAGAGGATGGCCATTTCCGCGTCGTTGTAGGCGTACTTGATGGTGTTGCCCTTCTGCACCTTGAACAGGGGCGGCTGTGCCACATACACATGACCCTGCTCGATGAGGGGGCGCATATAGCGGAAGAAGAAGGTCAGCATCAGGGTGCAGATGTGGGAGCCGTCCACGTCCGCATCGGCCATGATGAACACCTTGTCGTACCGCAGCTTGGAGATATCGAACTCGTCACCGATGCCGCAGCCCAGCGCCAGCACCACCGGCATCAGCTTGTCGTTGCCGTAAATTTTATCGGCGCGGGCCTTTTCCACGTTCAGCATCTTGCCCCACAGCGGCAGAATGGCCTGAATGGCAGAGTCGCGTCCCATCTTGGCAGAGCCGCCTGCAGAGTCGCCCTCGACGATGAAGATCTCGGTGCGGCTGGGGTCTTTTTCGCGGCAGTCTGCCAGCTTGCCGGGCATCCGGCTGGTCTCCAGCGCGCTCTTGCGGCGCACCAGCTCACGCGCCTTTTTGGCGGCGGCGCGGGCGCGGGCGGCCTGCGTTGCTTTTTCAAAAATAGCCTTTGCCACGCCGGGGTTCTCCTCAAAGAACTCCATCAGCTTGGAGTAGACCATGTTGGAAACGAGGGTGCGGATCTCGGTATTGCCCAGCTTTGCCTTGGTCTGGCCTTCAAATTCGGCCTCCTGCAGCTTGACAGAGATAACGCAGATCAGACCTTCGCGCACGTCTGCGCCGGACAGGTTCTCGTCCTTGTCCTTCAGCAGGCCGTGGCTGCGGCCGTAATCGTTGAACACGCGGGTCAGGCTGGCCTTGAAGCCCTCTTCATGGGTACCGCCGTCCGGGGTGTTGACGTTGTTGGCAAAGCTCAAAAGCAGCTCGTTGTAGCTGGAATTGTACTGCAAGGCGATCTCCGCCACGCCGCGGTCGGTCTGCCCCTTGAGGTAGATGACATTGGGGTGCAGCACTTCCAGCTTGCGCTTTTCGCCCAGATAGGTGACAAAGCTCTTGATGCCGCCCTCGTAGCACATGACCTCGGAGCGGTAGCAGGGGTCGCCCTCCTGCCCGTCCTCCAGCACGGGGGTGTACAGCTGACGCTCATCGGTCAGGGTGATCTTGACACCGGCGTTCAGGAAGCTTTCCTCCCGCAGGCGCTTTTCCAGCGTGTCGAAGTCGTAGACGGTGGTATCCTTGAACATTTCCGGGTCGGGTTTGAAGGTGACCCGGGTGCCGGTGACGCCCTCGGCTACCGTGCCGATGCACTTCAGTGCACCGTCCGGGTCGCCGCGCCGGAAGGTCTGCTCGTACTCCTTGCCATCGCGGCGCACGTTGACGGTGAGCCACTCGGAGCAGGCGTTGACCACCGAAGCGCCCACGCCGTGCAGACCGCCAGCCACCTTGTAGCCGGAGTTCTCGCCGCCGAATTTGCCGCCGGCGTGCAGGATGGTGTACACCACGGTGACGGCGGGCAGACCGGTATCGGCCTGAATGTCCACGGGGATGCCGCGGCCGTTATCGGTGACCTGAATGATGTTGTCCTTCAGGATCTTGACCTCGATGTGGTTGCAGTAACCGGCCAGCGCCTCGTCAATGGCGTTGTCCACGATCTCGTACACCAGATGATGCAGACCGCGCTCACCGGTGGAGCCGATATACATACCCGGGCGCTTGCGCACCGCTTCCAGACCCTTCAGCACCTGGATCTCGCTGGCGTTATACTCGTGGTCGGTCGCGGTATCGGCATTTGTACTGGTAATGATTTCTTCTGCCATATCCTTTCTCCCTTTTGTTCATTTTTGCGTTTGTTTTTTCAAATTATAGCAAAGCGGGAACCGGTACACCATGGTGTACTTTTTTCTCGCCGTTTTGTTGTGCTTTCACGCGCTGCCCGCAGCGGGCGTTCCGGCTGGCACGGTGCGGCTTTCCGGGCAGTTCCGGGGCTTTCCCATCCCTCTTTTTTCTGTGGATCTTCCGCCCGTTTTCCGCAAATTTCACTCCACCATCTTTTGCGCTCTGCGGCGCATGGCGGCGCTGGACAGCTCCGAAAGATACACCGCATCCACCAGCCCTCCGTCTGCCAGCACATAGCACTGGGGCAGCTCGTCCGAAAGGCTGACCACCGCCCCGTTCTTCTGGGCGTAGTTCAAAAACTCCCGCCCCCGGGGGGAGGTGGTGGTGGTCTCCAGATCAAAGATGCCAATGATATCACGGTCGTTCAGGACATAGTCCCGCCCCAGATGAATATACATACTGTATTTTCTCCCGTGTCTTTTGTTTGCATAAAATCCGCGAAATTGCAGTTTTTATGCAATGCTTTCCGCAACATTCCTCTATGCCGTCAGACCCGGTTCAGCACCCCGCCGTCCATGCGGTACACCTCGCCGTCGGTCTTTAAAAAGTCCGTGTCATCGCAGCTGGTCACAAAGGTCTGCTTTTCCTTCATGCAGGTGAGCAGATACTGCTTGCGCCCCTCGTCCAGCTCGCTCAGCACATCATCCAGCAGCAGTACCGGGTGCTCCCCGGTGATCTGCGCCGCGGCTGCGGCTTCCGCCATTTTCAGGCTCAGCACCACGCTGCGCTGCTGTCCCTGACTGGCATACACCCGGGCAGGCTGGTCGTCCAGTAAAAGCTCCAGGTCCTCGCGGTGGATGCCGCACAGGCTCTGCCCGGCGCGCAGCTCCTCCTCCTGCCGCTGATGCAGCAGTGCGGCAAGCCCGCCCGGCGCAAACTGGGCGGCATAGCGGATGCTCATCCGCTCCGCCCCATGGGAAAGTTCTGCATAGTTGGCACAGGCGCGGGGAGCAAGCAGTTCCAGATACTCCCGCCGCCGCTGCTGCAAGGCCTCGCCCTGCGCGGCAAGCTCGGTGTTGAGCACCTCCAACAGGGTGCGCTTTTCCGCATAGGGGCGTTCCTGCCCGTTTGCAGAGTGGCGCAGCAGCGCATTTTTTTGCTGCAATACCCGCACATAGCGGCGGTAGCTGGCCAGATACCCGGGGTACAGCTGGCACAGCGCAGCGTCCAGAAACTTGCGCCGCCCTTCCGGAGCCCCCTTGACAAGGCTCAGGTGGCCGGGGTCGAACACCACCGCCGGAAAGCTGCCCGCCAGCGCCGCTGCCCGCTTGGGCGCTGCGCCGTTTACTGCCGCATAGCGGCCGGGCTTTGCGGCTTCCGGGGTGCCCACGGTCATGCGGATATGGGCAGGCTCGGCGGGCTCGCAGCCTTCCGGCCGGTCCCGCTGGGTGTCGGCTTCCAGCACCGCGAATGCTTCTCCCCGGCGCACAAGTTCGGCATCCTTACCGCCCCGGAAGCTTTTGCCGCCGGTCAGCAGCCAGATGGCTTCTAAAAGGTTGGTCTTGCCCTGCCCGTTGTTGCCGCAGATGACGGTAAGCTCCCGCCCGGGTTCCAGCCGCGCGGCGCGGATATTGCGATAGTTCTGTACTTCCAGCGAAAGCAGACGCATTTACTGACCCTGCCCGATCTCTACGCTCTGCCCGTCCAGCTCGATGACGTCCCCGGCGCGGCACTTTTTGCCCCGCATGGTGCACACCTCGCCGTTCACTTTCACAGCACCGCCCTGCACCAGCTCCTTGGCTTCGCCGCCGGTCTCGCACAGGCCGGCAAATTTGAGCAGGGCATCCAGCTTGATAAACTCGGTATGAATAAGAATCTTCTGCATAAAACGCGCTCCTTAGTCGTTTTTAAACCGTACCGGCAGTACCAGATACAAAAAGTCGTTGCCTTCTACCGGCAGCACCTTGACCGGGCTCAAGGGGCCGCTGATCTCCATGCGCACCTGCTCGGTGCGGGCGTTGCGCAGCGCATCCAGCAGATAGCGGTTGTTGAAGCCGATCTCCACTTCATCGCCCTCGCAGGCGGCGCTGAACTCGTCCACCACGCGGCCAAGGTTTGTCTGGCAGCGCACCACGACTTTACCCTCTGTAAAGGAGATGCGGAGGGGATTTTTTAAACGCTCTGTAATAATCAGGGAAGCGCGCTCGATGGTGGAGATAAAGTCCTTGGTGTCGATGGTCACCCGGGTGCGGCTTCCGGCGGGGATGACGTTGCGGTAATTCAAAAATTCGCCCTCGATCAGGCGGCTCATGATGGTGTAACCGGCGGTGGTGAACACCACATAGCGGCGGTTGGCACTGATGTGCACGTCCTCTTCGTCATCGTTGGCCAGCAGGTGGGACACCTCGGTCATGGTCTTGCTGGGCACGATGATGCGGATATCCTTCACGGCGGTGATGGGCCGCTCCACGATGGCAAGGCGGTAGCCGTCCAGTGCCACCATGGTCAGCTTGTCCAGCTCGATCTCGAACAGCTCGCCGGTGTGGGCGGGTTTTTTCTCGTCCTGACTGACAGCGTACAGGGTGCGGTCGATCATATCCCGCAGCACGCCGGTCTTGATGGTCAGGGTCTGCTCCGCGCCGGTGTTGGGCAGATCCGGGAAATCGGTGGCGGGCATGGACTGGATCTCGAACTGTGCCACGCCGCTTTGGATGGTGGTCTTGCCGTTATCGGCAGCCACGATGCTGATCTGACCTGCCGGCATCCGGCTGATCATGCTGCTGAGCAGCTTTGCATTCAGCACGATCTCACCGGGTTCCTTGATGTTGGCTTCGATGGTGGTCACAATGCCCATTTCCAGATCGTAGCCAGTCAGGGTGAGCTGAAAACCTTCGGCCTTCAGCAGAATGCCCTCCAGCACCGGGATGGACGAGCGCATGGTGACAGCTTTGGAAACGCCGTCGATGGCTGCACTGAGCAGTGTTTTATCGCAGACGATGTTCAAAACAGTATCTCTCCTTTTTTCACACTTCCGGCGGAATATCTGTCCTTTGGGCTGTTGCCGGAAGGCTGTAATATATTGAACTTGTTGTAGTAACCGTAGTAGGGGGTGGGGAAGATGTTGAAAACCCGGAAATGTCTTGCCGGGATGCGGGGCTTTGGCTTTCCACCGGGTTGTGGAAGGCTCGTGAAGGAAATGTTGAAAGGTGGGGAACGGTGATTCTTTCCACAGCCGATGTGAAGAACTGATGTTAAATGTTGAAAACTAAGTGGAAAGTGTGGAAAGCTTCGCCTTTTTGCCACAAGATATAGGCGTATTTTCCCCTTTTTGTTCCGGTTTCTCCCCATATTTTGGGGTCACACCCTGAAATGAGTATGACTTTTGTCCAGTTTTCCCCGGTTTAAGCTTTCACGTTCTTGATGATATCGCTCACGGTCTCCCGCAGGTGCTGGTCGTTCTTCATGTCCCGCTCCATGGTCTTGAGGGAGTAGACGATGGTGGAGTGGTCGCGGCCGGAGAATTCCCGCCCGATCTCCTCCATGCTCATGCCGGTGACTTCCCGCAGGATATAGATGGCAACGCGGCGGGCGGAAGCCACATTGGCGTTGCGCTTGGTGCCCCGGATGTCGGCAGGGGACACGTTGAAGGTGCGGGACACCTCGCCGATGATCTTTTCGATGGTCACCGGCACCGGCTGGGTCTCGTTGAGGATATCCTTGATGGCGTTCTGCGCCACGCTGATCACCGGCTGGATGCCCTCCAGCATATAATAGGCGTTCAGCTTTTTCACTGCGCCCTCCAGCTGGCGGATGTTGTTTTTCAGGTGGTTGGCAATGAACTCTGCCACGTCCTCGGGCAGGTCCAGATGCAGCAGCTCTGCCTTGCGCTTCACGATGGCAACGCGGGTCTCAAAATCCGGCGGCTGCACATCGGCGGTCAGACCCCACTCAAAGCGGGTGCGCAGACGCTCTTCCAAGCTCTTGATCTCCTTGGCGGGGCGATCGGAAGCGATGACGATCTGCTTGTGGGCGTCATGCAGGGAGTTGAAGGTGTGGAAGAACTCCTCCTGCGTGGACTCCTTGCCCGCGATGAACTGGATATCGTCCACCAGCAAAAGGTCTGCCACGCGGTACTTCATGCGGAAGTCCTCGGTGCTGCCGGCGCGGATGGCGGCGATCAGCTCGTTGGTGAACTGCTCGCAGGTGACATACATGATGACGAAATCGGGGTGGGTGCGCTTGATCTCGGTCTGAATGGCGGGCAGCAGATGGGTCTTGCCCAGACCGGAGCCGCCGTAGATGAACAGGGGGTTATACGCCCCGGAGGGGTTTGCCGCCACAGCCTGCGCAGCAGCAAACGCAAACTGGTTGGACGGCCCCTTGATGAAGTTTTCAAAGGTGAACTCATAGTTGCCCTGCGGGGAGGCGGGGTTTGCCTCGTACTGCTGGGCCAGCACTACTTCGTGGGGCGGGGTGCTGGGCACCACAAGGGTGATGTCCACATCAAAGCCCAGCACGGACTTGAAGGCCTCCTTGAGCAGGCCAAGGTACCGGTCGGTGACGATCTTGCAGATAAAATCGTTGCGCACCGACAGGGTGATATGGCTGGAGTCCTCAAAGCTGATGGGCTCCAACCCGTCGATATAGAGATTGTACGTTGGCTCGGCCATCTGCGCCTTGCAGTACATCTGGGCCGCTTCTAAAACGTCCTTGAAAGAATCCATAAAACATCCACTCCATTGAATCGGTCGAAGTTTTCAACAATGCTGCTGATACCACGTTAGTATACCACAAAAATCTCCCTGCGTCTATATTACTATAATGTAATTTATAATACATAAGATAAGATGGTACAGCAGCCTTGTGGAAAAACGCCAAAAAGACCACAATATCTGGTAGAAAAAAGTTTTCCACAGCAAAATGGTGAAAAAGTTGAAAAGCTTTTAACAGAAAAATCAGAAAAAAGTTTGCAGAAAACTGCAAAAAATGCTTGACAGAACGTCATACTATGCGATATACTGTTGAATTGCAAGCCTGTCCCCAATCTGGGACCGATCAAGACCCCATACCGGGGATAAGTTTTTACGGAGGATACAACCATGAAGAGAACTTTTCAGCCCAAGAAGCGTCAGCGCAAGGAAGTTCATGGCTTTCTGACCCGCATGAGCACCAAGAACGGCCGTAAGGTCATCAATGCTCGCCGTGCAAAGGGCCGCAAGAGCCTGACTGTCTGATCTCTGCCTTGCAGGTGAGATCCGGCGCAGAAATGAATATGCGCACAAAAGACCGCTGATATCCCATTGGCGGTCTTATTTTTTTACCCGTCAAAAGTTTTTTCGTAAAAATGCCCGGATGGGCTTTTAAACTGCAAAAATTTTTGATATACTGGCTAAAGAGTGCACCTATGTGCACCCGGACGAAAGGAGGTGCCGATGTTATGCGTTATCGTCCGATCCGCCGCAACAGCGAGTTTGGCCGTGTGTACGCCCGCGGCAAGTCCTATGTGAACCCGGCACTGGTATTGTATGTGCTCAAGACCCGGGGCCGCAACACCCGGGTGGGCCTGACCGCCACCAAAAAGATCGGCCACGCCGTGCAGCGCAACCGCGCCCGCCGCGTGATGAAGGCCGCTATCGACGAGCATCTGGATCACAATATCGGCGGCTATGATCTGATCTTCGTGGCCCGGGGCATGACCCCCAAACTGAAAAGCTGGCAGCTGAGCAGTGTTGTGGCAAAGCTGTTTGCACAGGCCGGTCTGCCGGATAAGGCCAAGCGCCCGGATGCAAAGCCGCCCGCCACCGTGCCCCCTGCCCGCAAGCAAAAGCCGGAGTCCCGCGTGTGAACCGGCTGCAAATGCTCTGCCGCAGGGCATTGTGCGTGCCTATCCGCATCTACCAGTACACCCTCAGCCCGTGGATCGGCCGCAGCTGCCGGTTTTCGCCCAGCTGCAGCAACTACACCATGCAGGCCATTCTGACCCACGGCTGTGTAAAGGGCATTCTGCTGGGCGCATGGCGCATTGCCCGGTGTAATCCGCTGGGCAGGTGGGGATACGACCCCGTGCCGCCGCCCGGCCGCTGGCAAAGCCCTGCCCGCAATCTGCAGCCCGCAAAGCTGTTTGAAAAGCGGCATAGGGGATAAGCCTGTTTCTGTTACTGAAAACAGGCTGATATAGATGGCGACGAAGGGTAGCGTCCTCGCCCTCTCCGTCTGCTCCCTCTGGTCGCATCCACCTCTCCCAAAGGGAGAGGCCTTGGCAAAAAGATGAAGCTTGCGTGGACTGCCAAGGGCTCCCACTTTGGGGGAGCTGGCATCGCGTAGCGATGACTGAGAGGGCGAGGATGCTAACCACGGAGATGACGGACTCTCTTTTAATTTCGCTTCTTATGACGCGCTGCACTGTGGGCGGCGTGTCCTACGATAAAAAAATAATGCGTCCCGGGCCACAGCCGGGGCAGAATGGACAAAGGTATGAACTTCTTTTACATCCTGAGCGGTCCTCTCGGCTATGTCATGGAGTGGATCTACAAGCTGCTGCCGAACTACGGCTGGGACATCATCCTCTTCACCCTGCTCATCAACCTCGTCAAGATCCCCCTGCAGACCAGCCAGCAGAAGAGCATGGCGAAAATGTCTGCTTTCCAGCCCATGATCGCGGAGATCCAGACCAAGTACAAGGACAAGCCCGAAAAGCAGCAGGCTGAGCTGATGAAGCTGCAGCAGGACTTTGGCTATAAGCCCACGGCCGGCTGCATGCCCATGCTGCTGAATTTCCTTGTCATGTTCGGCGTTATCGGCGTGGTGTATAACCCGCTGGAGCGCATTTTCCACATCAGCGCCGCTGCACTGGCCAGCGCAGGTGAGGCGATGACCGCCGCCGGCATCTCCTTTACCGCCATCACCCGCGATACCAACATCATCGCAGAGGTGGTTGCCGGCAACAGCGGCGGGCTGGGCTGCTTTACCGCACAGCAGATCGCTACCATCACCGAGTTCAGCCAGCACATGAACTTCTTTGGCATCGACCTGACCCGCATCCCGAAGCTGGGGCTTTCTCTGGACATCGTGCTGCCGCTGCTGTCGGTCATCACCATGTTCCTGTCCACCCATATCAGCATGAAGGCCTCCGGCCAGCAGATGCAGGGCAGCATGAAGCTGACCATGTATATGATGCCGCTGATGTACCTGTTCTTCTGCTTTACCTACCCGCTGGCATTCTCTCTGTACTACGTCATTTCCAACATCGTCATGACCGCACAGACTCAGGTCATGCGCAAGTTCTACGACCCCGAGAAGATGCGCAAGGAAGTGGAAGCGGAGATCGCCGCCAAGCGCAAGCAGGAAAAGCGCGGCGTGAAGAACACCACCATCACGGTGACCGACCCCAAGACCGGCAAGAGCGTGGAAAAGAACCTTTCCGCCAGCGAGATGAACAAGCGCCGGCTGGAGTATGCCCGTCAGCTGGACGCCGAGCGCTACAAGGACGAGCGCACCGTGCCGCTGAGCGAGCTTGACAAGCAGGATAAACAGTAACAAGGGAGGTAAACGGTTATGATCCGTACACAGGAATCCACCGGCAAGACGGTGGACGAAGCCCGCGCCAAAGCCTGCGCCCTGCTGGGCGTGCAGGCCGACGATCTGAATGTCAGCTATGAAGTGCTGGAAATGCCCCAGAAGACCGGTTTTCTGGGCTTAAAGACCACCCCCGCCAAGGTGCGCGTGAGCGTGGAACTGCCGGATGCCCCCGCCGCTGCACCCGCAAAGCCGGTGGAGCCGGTGGCAGAGCAGCCTGTTGAGACTGCCGCCCCCGTGCAGGAGACTGCCCCTGTGGCAGAGGAAGTTCCCGCTGCTGCGGAGGAGTCTGCCGCTCCCGCCGCAGAGCAGGCATCTGCTGCCGAGCAGCCCGCCGAAGCTGTCGAGGAGGCAGAAGAGGTGGAAGTGCCCATCGTCATCGAGGAGAACGCCAAGGTGAAGGCCGCTGTGGACTATCTGCGGGAAGTCATCACCCTGATGGGCGTGGAGAACGTGACCTTCAGCGCCGTGCAGAAGGGCGAAGCCACCATCATCCGTCTGGACGGTGAAAAGCTGGGTGCCCTCATCGGCCGCCGTGGCGAGACCATGGAGAGCCTGTCCTATCTGGCAAGCCTTGTGGCAAACCGTCTGGAAGGCGATTACATCAAGCTGGGTCTGGACGTTGCAGGCTACCGCGATAAGCGCGAGAGCGATCTGACCGCACTGGCACAGCGCATTGGTGCCAAGGTGCGCAAGACCGGCCGCAGCTTTGCCATGGAGCCCATGAACCCCTACGAGCGCCGCATCATCCACTCTGCCATCAGCAAGATGGAGGGTGTGCGCAGCGAGAGCAAGGGCGAGGGCCGTGACCGCCGCGTGGTCATCTACTCCACCGCACCGGATGCCCAGACCGAGAATACCTACGGCGAGCGCCGTGGCCGTGGCGGCAACCGGAATGGCCGCCGTCCCGGCGGCAACCGCAACGGCGGTTATCGCGGCGAGCGCCGCAGCAATGGCGGCTACCGCGGCAACCGCAGCGGTGCACCCCGCGGCCCGCGTCCGTCCAGCGTGCCGGAGCGCACCTACGCCCCCCGCGACGCCGAGAGTGCAGCACCCGTAGCACCCAAGCGCACCGAGCGCGTGGACGACTTTGCAGATTTCAGCTTCGGCAAGATCGAGCTGTGATCGGCAGGTTTCAATAAAACCATGCAGCGCCCCGCATTTCCACTGGAAGTGCGGGGCGCTTTTTGATATTATGAGCGCACGCCGAGGGATGTTCTCTTTTGACACCAAAAGAGAACCGGAAAAGTGCATTGCGCTCCGCGGGGTGACTTTCTGCTTGTTTTCAGCGTGCAAAGACGCTCCGCTGGGCCAGAGGTAGGGAGGGGTGTTCCGATTCCCCCCTCCCTACCTCTGGAC
>SKEE01002090.1_pt1 | contig 14413 bp, 10 predicted proteins | sample 4826661 | NCBI WGS metagenome assembly SKEE01 (sample SAMN11008817, study PRJNA524170) | human gut metagenome | biome: Human fecal sample; material: Feces; isolation source: fecal sample from pouch patient p20 | host: Homo sapiens | place: Israel: Tel-Aviv | collected 2016-11-14
TCTTATACAAATAACTATGATGGAGTTCTGGTCGAGATTTCCCCGAATACAGTTGATTTTCAGCCAAAGCTTGATGAATTTGAGCAGAAGATTACACCAAAGACAAAAGCTGTCATTGTAAATACGCCGAATAACCCGACAGGTGTTGTATATTCAGAGGAGACGATCAAGAAGTTAGCGGCAATCATGGAGGCCAAACAGAAAGAATATGGAACAGAGATTTTCCTGATTTCTGACGAACCATATCGTGAACTTGCTTATGATGGAGTGGAAGTTCCATACCTGACGAAATATTATGATAATACGATTGTAGGATATTCTTTTAGTAAATCCCTGTCACTTCCAGGAGAACGTATAGGATATCTTGTTATTCCGGATGAGGTTGCAGACAGTGAAGATCTTCTTTCCGCTGCCAATGTGGCAACAAGAATCTTAGGTTTTGTAAATGCACCAACTCTGCAGCAGAAAGTAGTAGAAAAATGCCTGGATGCAAAGACAGACCTTTCTTTCTACAACAGAAACAGAGAAGATCTATATAACGGATTGAAAGAATGTGGATTTGAATGCATCAAACCACAGGGAGCATTCTATCTCTTTGTAAAATCACCAGTTGCAGATGAAAAGGAATTCTGTAATGCAGGAAAGAAATATAATATCCTGATGGTACCAGGTAGTTCCTTTGCGTGTCCGGGATATGTAAGACTGGCATATTGTGTATCTCATGAGACAATCGTGAATTCGCTTCCTAAATTCAAAGAACTGGCAAAGGAATACATGTAATGTTCAGAGGTCGCGGCGATGAACAAATTTAGCAAAGATACAGGAGCATAGTATGAAAGCATTTGAGAAGAACATAAGAAAAGTAGAGCCATATGTACCAGGTGAACAGCCACAGCGCAAAGTCATCAAATTAAATACGAATGAGAATCCATATCCACCGGCACCGGGAGTCACAAAAGCGTTAGAAGAGATGGATACAGACCGTTTCCGCCTTTATCCGGATCCGACTGCAGCACCACTTGTAAATGCGCTTGCGGACTTTTATCATGTGAATCCGGACCAGGTATTTGTAGGTGTAGGATCCGATGATGTATTGTCTATGTGTTTCCTGACATTTTTTAATTCCGAAAAACCGATATTTTTCCCGGATATTACTTATTCTTTTTATAGTGTATGGGCGGATCTGTATCGGATTCCATATGAATGTCAGAAACTGGATGAGGATTTCAAACTTGTAAAAGAAGACTACTATAAGGAGAACGGGGGAGTGATTTTCCCAAACCCAAATGCACCGACAGGAATCTATGAGGATCTGTCAGTAGTAGAAGATATCATTGCACATAATCAGGATGTCATTGTGATCGTGGATGAAGCGTATATTGATTTTGCAGGACGTTCCGCACTGGAACTGATTGACAAATACGATAACCTGATCGTTGTCCAGACATTTTCCAAGGCAAGATCTATGGCGGGTATGCGAATCGGCTATGCTATCAGCAATCCGACATTGATCAAATACTTAAATGATGCGAAATATTCATTTAACTCTTATACTATGAACCAGACTTCAATTGTGTGTGGTGTGGAAGCTGTGAAAGACAGGGAATATTTCGAGAATGGCGTCAGAAAAATTGTTGAGACAAGGGAGTGGGCAAAAGAAGAACTTACAAAACTTGGATTTACATATCTGGATTCCGGGTCCAACTTTATATTTGCAAAGCACCCGGAATACGATGCGAAAGAGCTGTTTGAGGCATTAAAGGCACATGATATCTATGTGCGATTTTGGGGCAGCGAGAGAATCGAGCAATATATGCGTATTACCATCGGAACAAGAGAAGAGATGGAACAATTATTTGCATTTTTGAAAAAATATATGTGGCGGGGTTCTGAACAGTTACAAAAATAAATGAAAAAATAAGGAGAGATGTATGACACAGTCATTAGTACAAGGAATTATTGATGCACTCAGTGGAAGTGTTGGAAAAGAGGCAATTGTATTTATTATTTCCATGATTCCGATTTTGGAACTTCGTGGAGCACTTCTTGTAGCAGGACCGCTTCTTGGAGTGCCGGTCGCGAAAGCGATTCCATTATGTATTCTTGGGAATATTATACCGGTTCCGTTTATCCTGCTTCTGATCACACCGATTTTTAACTGGATGAAAGGAACAAAACATTTAAAACCGCTGGTAGATAAGCTGGAAGCAAAAGCAATGAAGAAAAAAGACCAGATTGAAAAATATGAATTCTGGGGACTTGTATTATTTGTTGGTATTCCGCTTCCGGGAACCGGAGCATGGACAGGTTCACTCATTGCCGCACTTCTCGGTGTGAAATTTAAGAAAGCATTTCCGGCAGTCATCATTGGAATCTGCATGGCAACTGTAATTATGTGGTTCATATCTTATGTGCTTCTTGGTGGAGTACAGATTTTAGGATAGTGCAGTCTTGAATGAATAAGAGAGAAGAAACATAGAAGGAGAAAAAATATGTCTATGAAATTCAATACGACACTGCCTTCTCCGACAGAACTGAAGGAAGAATATCCTCTGTCAGAAAAGCTTGCAGAGTTAAAGAAAAAAAGAGATCAGGAGATTCGAGATATTTTTACGGGAAAATCGGACAAATTTGCAGTCATTATCGGACCGTGTTCTGCAGATAATGAAGATTCAGTGTGTGAGTATGTGAATCGTCTGGCAAAAGTCAATGAAAAAGTAAAAGATAAACTGATGATTATTCCAAGAATTTATACAAATAAACCAAGAACGACCGGCGAGGGATATAAAGGAATGCTCCATCAGCCGGATCCGGATAAGGCACCGGATCTTTATGCGGGAATTATTGCAATCCGTCATATGCATATCCGTGCTATGGAAGAAAGCGGACTGACCGGAGCAGATGAGATGTTATATCCGGAGAACAGAAGCTATCTGGATGATATTTTATCTTATGAGGCAATCGGTGCACGTTCTGTGGAAAATCAGCAGCATCGTCTGACAGCAAGTGGAATGGATATTCCTGTCGGAATGAAGAATCCGACCAGTGGAGATCTGTCGGTGATGCTGAATTCTGTAGTGGCAGCCCAGATGGGACATCGTTTCATTTACAGAGGTATGGATGTACAGACGTCAGGAAATGATCTGGCACATGTGATTTTGCGTGGAGGCGTAGACAAATATGGAACATGCCAGCCAAATTATCATTATGAAGATTGCCTGCGATTATTTGAACTTTATCAGAAGAAAGATCTGAAAAATCCAGCAGCAATTGTTGATGCGAACCATTCTAATTCAAATAAAAAATACAAAGAACAGCTTCGTATTGTCAGTGAAGTGCTTCATACACGAAGATATAATCCGGATCTGAAAAATATGATCAAGGGTGTTATGGTGGAAAGTTATCTGGAAGAAGGAAGACAGAATATCGGACCTGATATGGTATATGGAAAGTCCATTACGGATCCTTGTATTGGCTGGGAAGATACGGAGCATCTAATTTATAAAATTGCAGAAGAGTGCTAGAAAATAAAAAAAGAAAAATAATAAGTGCAGATTAAGAGCTTTCTGAAGCATCTTTTTCTGTCAAAAGTTTCATATACTTTTTGAGATCACGTTTGCTGCTTCGGGAGAGGCTTCGGTATGCAAGCAAAAGATTCAGCTCATCATCAGAATTGGTTGTAAGCCGGGAAGGAGAGAGGGTGATAGTATCCTCTTCGTCATTCAGAAGATAATCAACAGGGACCTCGAATAAATCTGCGATTGCCGTCAGCTTTTCATGAGAAGGCTGGCGGCCCTTTTTTTCGTAACCTGCAATAGCAGAGCGGGAGACATGGATACAGTCAGCAACATTTTTCTGAGTCATATTAAATTTTTTGCGTAATTTGCGTAGCTTCTGACCGAATGACACTTGCCAGGTCTCCTTTCTTTTGTATTTTTGGTATATTTTACCAAGTGTTATGTGAAAAAAAGATAAGTGTGGCGGATGTAAACAAAAAGTAGCGAAAAAGTTCCGTTCTGGAACATGAGAATACCCGTTGACACTGTCTGGAAAAGAATCTATAATTTAGTTATGATAGAAAAGAAGAAAAGTGAGAGGATTATAAGAGTATGATTATAGCAGGCAATGATGAGGCAAAAAGAAGTAAGATATGGCGAGTGGTTACCCTTGTATCCTCAGTGCTGATCATTTTAATCGCAGTATATCTGCTGACGAGAATGTTCACGACTAATCCAGTAGTAGGAAACTGGGAAAGTGAGGATGCAACGATTGCGCTAAAGATTGAGAAGAACGATACGATTCAGGTAGATATCACGGATATTGCAGAGAATACAGATGCAGCCGTAGAGATGAATTACAGCGTAGATATGAAGTCAAAGATTATTACCATCACAAAAGATGAGGAGCAGATTGACAAGGCAGTTGAGAAAGCGGACGGTGCATATACAAAAGAAGATCTGGAGAATGTACTGGATGATCTGGATTCATCTTTTTCATACAGCGTAGATGGCAATCAGCTGACACTTACAGAACGAGAATATGGGGAACAGTTCACGTTCATCAGAAAGTAGGTATCAGACAAAAGAAATCTAAAACGAAAATATCAGAAAATCTGCCGTGTGGCAGGTTTTCTGCATGTGAAGGAGCAAAAATCATGTACAGAGATCACACGAAAGAAGTTCAGATTGGAAATGTTACGATCGGAGGAGGTAATCCGATCAGAATACAGTCAATGACAAATACGAAGACGGAAGATGTGGAGGCGACTGTTGCCCAGATTCTTGCTCTCGAGAAAGCCGGCTGTGAGATCATCCGCTGCGCTGTGCCGAATATGGATGCAGCGAAAGCAATTGGTGAGATCAAGAAGCAGATCCATATTCCACTTGTGGCAGATATTCATTTTGATTATAAGCTGGCGATTGCAGCGATTGAGAACGGGGCAGATAAGATTCGTATTAATCCGGGTAATATTGGAGATGAGCAGAGAGTCCGTGCTGTTGTTGAAAAAGCAAAAGAGTACGGTGTTCCAATTCGTGTTGGTGTGAATAGTGGATCACTGGAAAAGCATCTGGTAGAGAAGTATCATGGGGTGACTGCAGAGGGACTTGTAGAGAGTGCCCTGGACAAAATACAGCTTATCGAGGAGATGGGATATAATAATCTTGTAGTCAGTATCAAATCTTCTGATGTTATGATGTGTGTAAAGGCACATGAACTGATCGCCAAGAAATGCCCATACCCATTACACGTAGGAATTACAGAGGCAGGAACATTATTGGCAGGTAATATAAAATCCTCAGTAGGTCTTGGACTGATTCTGGGACAGGGAATCGGAGATACAATCCGTGTGTCACTGACTGGATCACCATTAGAAGAGATCAAGACAGCGAAGATTATTTTAAAGACACTGGGACTTCGCACAGGTGGAATTGAGGTTGTATCCTGTCCGACATGCGGAAGAACCCAGATTGATCTGATCGGACTTGCAAATCAGGTCGAAGAGATGGTTGCAGATATCCCACTGGACATTAAGGTCGCAGTTATGGGCTGTGTGGTCAATGGACCGGGAGAAGCAAAAGAAGCAGATATTGGAATTGCCGGAGGAAAGGGAGAAGGACTCCTGATCAAAAAAGGCGAGATTGTAAAGAAAGTAAAAGAAGAGGAACTATTAGAGACATTGAGACAGGAGCTGTTGCATTGGAATGAGTAAACCGTTCTTTGAAGTATTCCCTACGTTAAAGGCAGGGGAAGATATACGTAATATGTTCGAAGGAGCGCAGGTATTAAAAGTGACGACCAACTCTGACCGGACATTTTTAAGAGTGCATATAGTAAGCCGTCATCTGATTCAGAAAACATTGGTATACGAGATGGAGCACCTGATCAAGAACCAGCTTTTCGGAAGAAGTGCCGTGCAGGTAGAGATTCGAGAAAAGTATGAGCTGTCCGGACAGTACACGCCAGAGAATGTGATGGCGGAGTATCTGGACAGCTTTCTTGCGGAGCTGGATACAAGAAGTGTTGTAGAACGCAATATGCTGCAGAATGCGAAATGTACCTTTGAAGAAGGAAATATTCTTTGCATGCAGTTAATCGACACTGTTATTGCGCAAGGAAAAAAAGATTCTCTGACAGATTATTTAAAAGGTGTGTATGCAGAACGTTTCGGATTGCCCATTGAGATTCGTGTCATGTATAAAGAACCAAAAGAAAGTACTTTGAAATACAATGATATGCGTCTGCAGCAGGAAGTAGACAGTATACTGGATCAGGTTGAGGCTGTACAGAAGCAAAAAGAGGAAAAAAAGCAGGAAAAAGAAGCAAAGTCTGGGGAAAAAGAAACATCTGGAAGCGGACAAGGTGGAAAAAATTCCGGAGACGGAAAAAATTCTGGCAGTCCTGCAAAAGGTGGATTTTCAAAAGGCAGTGGATTCCAGAAGGGTGGCTTTCGTGATAAGAAGGTGTTTGTGAAATCTGCGAAGATGGATCTTGATGAGTCAGGTTTGATTTACGGACGCCCATTTGACGATGAGCCGATTGAACTGTCAACCGTGATTGGTGAGATGGGAGAAATTACATTTCGAGGAAAAGTCATTAGCTTTGATACAAGAGAAATCCGCAATGAAAAGACCATTGTCATGTATGCAGTGACAGACTTTACTGATACGATCATGGTCAAGATGTTCGTGCGTAATGATCAACTTGCAGATGTACTGGCTGAAATTAAAATGGGTGCATTCCTGAAAATTAAAGGCGTGACCAATATTGACAAATTTGACGGCGAACTTGTCATTTCTTCTGTGTTTGGAATTAAGAAAATTTCTGATTTTACAGAATCCAGAAAAGACAATGCGGTAGAAAAGAGAGTGGAGCTCCACTGTCATACGAAAATGAGTGACATGGACGGAGTTTCCGAGGTCAAAGATCTTGTAAAGAGAGCACATGACTGGGGGCATAAGGCAATTGCGATTACAGATCATGGTGTGGTACAGGCGTTCCCGGACGCGAATCATTATATTGAGACACTGGATAAAGACGATCCATTTAAAGTTATTTATGGTGTGGAAGGATATCTGGTCGATGATTTGCAGGATGTGGCAGTCAATGAGAAAGGTCAGTCTTTAAAAGGAACCTATGTTGTATTCGATCTGGAGACGACGGGATTTAGTTCGGCAAAAGATAAGATTATCGAAATTGGTGCAGTTAAAGTTGAGAACGGAGAAATTACGGATAAGTATAGTACATTTGTGAATCCGAAGATTCCGATTCCATTTCGAATCACACAGCTTACAAGCATTACTGATGAGATGGTTATGGAATCACCGGAGATTGAGACAATTCTCCCACAGTTTCTAAAGTTCGTAGGAGATGCAGTGCTGGTAGCGCACAATGCCAGTTTTGATGTGAGCTTTATCGAAGAAAATTGCAGGCAGCAGGGCATAGAACCGGATTTTACTTCTGTAGATACGGTGGGACTTGCTCGTGTATTATTACCGACACTTTCAAAATTCAAGCTAAACGTTGTGGCAAAAGCACTGAATATTTCTCAGGAACATCACCATAGAGCAGTGGATGATGCCAGAGTTACCGCAGAGATTTATGTGAAATTTATTCAGATGCTGGAAGAACGTGGAATCGAGACACTGGATCAGATGAATCATTTTGGCGCGCACAACGCGGAAGCAATCCGTAAGATGCCGTCTTACCATGTCATTGTTCTGGCAAAGAATGATATTGGACGCGTGAACCTTTATACATTGATTTCCAAGTCACATCTGGAGTATTTTGGACGTCAGCCGAGAATGCCAAAGAGCGAAGTGTTAAAATACAGAGAGGGTCTGATTATTGGAAGTGCTTGTGAAGCAGGAGAATTGTATCAGGCAATACTGGGAGAAAAATCTGCAGAGCGGATTGCCAGAATTGTTAATTTTTATGATTATCTGGAAATACAGCCACTTGGAAATAACCGGTTCATGATTGATAGTGATCGTGTGGAGAAGGTTCAAAGTGAGGAAGATTTACGTGAGATCAACCGTGAGATCATCCGTCTTGGAGAACGGTTTGATAAGCCGGTCGTGGCGACCTGTGATGTGCACTTTATGGATCCGGAAGATGAAGTGTACCGCCGTATCATTATGGCAGGAAAAGGATTCAAAGATGCAGATCAGCAGGCACCGTTGTATTTGCATACGACAGATGAAATGCTGGAGGAGTTTGAATACCTTGGTTCAGCAAAAGCAAAAGAAATTGTCATTGACAATCCCAATATGATTGCGGATATGGTGGAAAAAATATCACCAGTCCGCCCGGATAAGTGTCCACCGGTCATTCCAGATTCAGATAAAACGCTTCGTGAAATCTGTTATAACAAGGCACATTCTATGTATGGAGATCCGCTCCCGGAGATTGTTACAGAGCGTCTGGAACGTGAGCTTAATTCCATTATTTCCAACGGATTCGCCGTTATGTATATTATCGCACAGAAATTGGTGTGGAAATCCAATGAGGACGGATATCTTGTAGGATCCCGTGGGTCGGTAGGATCTTCTTTTGTTGCGACCATGGCTGGAATTACAGAGGTAAATCCATTAAGCCCACATTACTATTGCCCGAAGTGCCACTACAGTGATTTTGAATCCGAAGAAGTACGGGCTTACGCAGGGGGCTGTGGATGGGATATGCCGGATAAGGAGTGCCCGGTGTGCAAAACCAGGCTTGTAAAAGATGGATTTGATATTCCGTTCGAAACATTCCTTGGATTTAAAGGAAATAAAGAGCCAGATATCGATCTGAACTTCTCAGGAGATTATCAGAGTAATGCCCATAAATATACGGAAATTATTTTCGGAGCCGGACAGACGTTCCGTGCCGGAACGATTGGTACGTTGGCGGATAAGACAGCATTTGGGTATGTAAAGAACTATTTTGAAGAGCGGGGAACAAGAAAGAGAACTTGCGAAATTGACAGGATTGTTCAGGGATGTACCGGTATCCGCAGAAGTACCGGACAGCATCCGGGAGGAATCATTGTACTTCCTCACGGGGAAGATATCAACTCATTCACTCCGGTGCAGCATCCGGCAAATGATATGACGACTGATATTATTACGACACATTTTGACTATCATTCCATCGACCACAACTTGTTAAAATTGGATATTCTGGGTCATGATGATCCAACCATGATCAAGGCACTTGAGGCATATATCAGTTCGCCTGCTATGGAAAATGAGTACAATGAGACGGATCATCCATTTGTAGCAACAGATATCCCTCTGGATGATCAGGGGGTAATGTCTTTATTCCATGATACATCGGCACTTGGAATCACACCAGATGATATCGGGGGATGTCCGGTAGGATGTCTTGGAATTCCGGAGTTCGGAACGGATTTCGTAATCCAGATGGTAGTAGATACAAAACCACAGACACTTTCAGATCTGATCCGTATTTCCGGATTGTCCCATGGAACGGACGTATGGCTGAACAATGCGCAGGAGCTGATTAAGAGCGGTAAGGCAACCATTTCTACAGCAATCTGTACCCGAGATGATATTATGACATATCTGATCAACAAAGGACTGGATAGTGAGGAATCCTTCACGATCATGGAGCGAGTGCGTAAAGGTACCGTTGCAAAAGGAAAATGTAAAGATTGGCCGGAGTATAAAAAAGATATGTTGGAACATGATGTGCCAGAGTGGTACATTGGTTCCTGTGAGAAAATTAAATATATGTTTCCGAAAGCCCATGCGGCAGCCTATGTCATGATGGCATATCGTATCGCCTATTGTAAGGTAAATTATCCGCTGGCATACTATGGAGCATATTTTGGAATCCGTGCAGATGCATTTTCTTATGAAATTATGTGTCAGGGCAAGGAAAAACTGCAATACTATATTGATGATTATACAAGACGGTCTGATTCTCTCAGTAAAAAAGAACAGGATACAATGAAGGACATGCATATTGTTCAGGAAATGTATGCGAGGGGATATGAGTTTCTGCCAATCGACATTTATCGCGCAAAAGCAACAAAATTCAGTATCGTAGACGGAAAGCTGATGCCACCGTTTTCCAGCATTGACGGAATGGGAGAGAAGGCTGCAGAAGCGGTGGAGGAAGCGGCAAAAGATGGTCCATATCTGTCCAAAGATGATTTTAGAAACCGTACGAAAGCAAGTAAGACGGTTGTAGATTACATGGCAGATTTAGGACTTTTAGGAGACCTTCCGGAGTCCAATCAGTTGTCATTATTTGATCTTTAACAGACAAAATGGGCAAAAAATGGACAGAAAAAGGTATACTTATAAAAGTATGTTAAAATTAAAATAATGCTTTTCAAACGCCATATTTTGTAGTAATATAATGGGGCGGAACACAATATCTTGTGATTTTGAAGAAACTAAATAGTTTCTTACCGGAGTGAGTGTGAATTGTGGAACACAAGATGTTGTGGTGGATCCGAAAAGCAGAAGAACAAAGATATATAAGAAAGGCGTGAGACATGAAGATGTTAGTGAAGACGAAAGTAATCAAAAGAAATGGAGAGGAAGTCGGCTTTGATCTGGAAAAGATCGAGAATGCAATCCGCGCAGCTAATGAAGAAGTTGATAATATTTACAAACTGAATGAATTCCAGGTCCGGGCAATTGCAGATGATATTGCAGGACAGGTAAAAAAATCAACTCACGCTATACATGTAGAAGATATTCAGGATATGGTAGAGACTGGAATTATGGGAATGCGTGGCTATGAAGTGGCACAGAAGTATGTGCGCTACCGTTATAAACGTGAATTGGCAAGAAAGTCCAATACAACAGATAACGGGATCCTTGCACTGATTGATAACATTAATGAAGAAGTCAATCAGGAAAATTCCAATAAGAACCCAGTGATCAACTCCACGCAGAGAGATTATATGGCAGGAGAAGTAAGTAAAGACCTTTCCAAGCGTGTACTTCTTCCGGAAGAGGTTGTAGAAGCACATGAACAGGGAATCATTCATTTCCATGATTCAGATTATTTTGCACAGAAAGAGCACAACTGTGATCTGATCAATCTGGAAGATATGCTTCAGAACGGAACCGTCATCAGTGAGACAATGATCGAAAAACCACACAGCTTCTTTACAGCGTGTAATGTGACGACTCAGATTGTAGCACAGGTCGCAAGTAATCAATATGGAGGACAGTCTTTTACACTGGCACATCTTGCACCATTTGTGGATATCAGTCGTAAGAAAATCCGTAATATTGTTATCTCTGAACGTAAAGCATGTGGGGAGAGTCTGGATGAGGCAATCATTGACAAACTGACAGACTGCCGTCTGAGAGAAGAGGTAAAAAGCGGAATTCAGACAATCCAGTACCAGCTTATCACACTCATGACATGTAACGGACAGGCACCGTTTGTTACCGTATTCATGTATCTGGATGAGGTGGAAGACGGTCAGACAAGACAGGATCTGGCACTCATCATTGAAGAAGTATTAAAACAGAGAATGCAAGGCGTTAAGAATGAGAAGGGTGTTTGGATCACACCGGCATTCCCGAAACTGATTTATGTCCTGGATGAAGATAATATTACAGAAGATTCTAAGTACTGGTATCTGACAGAGCTTGCAGCAAAATGTACTGCAAAGCGTATGGTTCCGGATTACATTTCTGCAAAGATCATGAAGGAACTGAAAAAAGGTGAAGTTTATCCATGTATGGGATGCAGATCTTTCCTGACAGTAGAGGATTCTCAGATGCTTCCAAACGGAAAGCATAAATTCTACGGGCGTTTCAATCAGGGTGTTGTTACAATTAACCTGGTAGATGTAGCATGTTCCGCAGAAGGAGACATGGACAGATTCTGGCAGATTCTTGATGAGAGACTGGAGTTATGCCACAGAGCACTCCGTTGCCGTCATGAGAGACTTCTTGGAACTATTTCAGATGTGGCACCGATTCTCTGGCAGTACGGTGCATTGGCAAGACTGAAAAAAGGTGAGACCATTGATAAGCTTCTATATGGCGGATATTCAACCATTTCTCTTGGATATGCAGGCCTTTATGAGATGTGCATGCGCATGCTTGGAAAGACGCATACAGATCCGGAAGCCAGACCATTTGCAATGGCAGTTATGCAGAGGTTGAATGACAAATGTGCCCAGTGGAAAGCTGCTGAGAATATCAGCTATTCTGTATATGGTACACCGATGGAGTCTACCACATACAAGTTTGCAAAATGTCTTCAGAAGAGATTCGGAATCATCAAAGGAGTTACAGATAAGAATTATATTACGAACAGTTATCATGTACATGTATCTGAGCCAATCAATGCATTTGACAAGCTGGAGTTCGAGGCAGAGTTCCAGAAACTGTCACCAGGAGGAGCAATCAGCTATATTGAAGTCCCGGATATGCAGCAGAACATTCCGGCAGTCCTTTCTGTGATGCAGTTCATCTACGAGCATATTATGTACGCAGAATTGAATACAAAGAGTGACTACTGTGAAATCTGTGGTTATGATGGAGAGATTCAGATTAAAGAAGACGAAAGTGGAAAGCTTATCTGGGAGTGCCCGAACTGTGGGAACCGTGATCAGGATAAGATGTCAGTAGCCAGAAGAACATGTGGATATATCGGAACACAGTTCTGGAATCAGGGAAGAACACAGGAGATTAAGGATAGAGTCTTACATCTGTAAAAGCAAATTGCGGAGTTAAAGTATGAAATTTTACGGTTCCTGGATTTTGCATTAAAATTTGAAGATTGGTTTTGAAAAAATAAAGGCTGGGAATTTTATATGAATTATGGAGAAATAAAAAAATATGATATAGCAGATGGTCCGGGAGTTCGAGTGACATTGTTTGTCTCAGGATGTCGTCATCACTGTAAAGGTTGTTTTAATGCAGAAACATGGGATTTCCATTATGGGAATCCGTACACTGAGAATACTGAAAAAGAAATTTTGGATGCATTGAACCATCCATACATTGCAGGACTTACACTTCTTGGCGGAGAACCATTTGAACCGGAGAATCAAAGAGAACTTGTAAAGCTCTTAAAAAAAGTCCGGGAAATGTATCCAAAGAAGAATATCTGGAGTTATTCCGGGTATGTATATGACAAAGATCTGATACCAGGTGGAAGAGCCTATACAGAAGTCACGGATGAGATGTTGTCTTATATAGATGTACTGGTAGATGGTCCGTTTGTAGAAGATTTGAAGGATATTACCTTACAGTTTCGGGGAAGCAGTAATCAGAGAATTTTAAATCTTCGTGAAATGAAATTATAATACAAGAGCAGATGCGAATTATAGAATATATAGTTTGTGTCTGTTCTTTTTTTTGAGAGAAGCTATGATATCAGATGAAAGATAAGAGGAGGAAATGTATATGTTAAAGAAAAAATTTGACTGGAAGGAATTAGGGATTGATCTTCTGGTGGATCTGGCAGCAGGAATGCTTGGTGCGGTTGGAATTTATAATTTTGCGCTGAATGCGAATTTCCCGGTAGCAGGATTTTCCGGAATTGCAATCATACTGTATCATCTGTTTAAGATTCCAGTTGGTGCAGGAATGATACTTCTGAATATCCCGGTCACCATTTTCTGTTACAAATATCTTGGAAAAACATTTTTCCTAAAGTCAGTAAAGACAACTCTGATCTGGTCCGTACTGACAGACTATGTGGCACCGATGCTTCCAGTGTATAATGGAAACAGGCTTTTGGCTGCACTTTGCATGGGTGTATTATGCGGAATAGGATTTGCGCTGATTTTTATGCGAGGTTCCTCTACCGGAGGACAGGATTTTATCAGTATGTCCATCAAGAAAGCAAAACCACACATGACACTCGGTATGATCACATTCGGTTTGGATATCTGTACGATTATCCTTGGAAGTGCACTGGTATTCAAAGAAGTTGACGGACTGATTTATGGAATCCTTGTGACATATCTTATGGCGACGGTTATGGATCGTATTATGTATGGAATTGATGAAGGTAAGATGACATTGATTGTAACAAAGCAAGGAAAAGAGGTGGCAGAACAGATTGATGAATATGCAGGCCGTGGTTCAACGATTCTGGAAGGTGTGGGAAGCTATAGTGGTGAAAAAAAAGACGTGGTCATGTGTGCATGCAATAACAAGCAGATGTATACGATAAAAAGAATGGTAAAAGAGATAGATCCGAAAGCATTTACGATCATTATGGAATCCAATGAAGTTGTCGGAGAAGGATTTAAGCAGGAATAGAGATATCTAAAAGGACAACATTTATAAAAATAAGATTCCTTTTTTGATAGTTATTGAAAAAAGGAATCTTATTTTTGCGATACAAGTTATGAATTCAATTGCTCAAGAATCTTTTCGGCGTTGTAATCAGGAAGCTGTTGCAATGCAATATCATAAAT
>SKEE01002099.1_pt1 | contig 14382 bp, 12 predicted proteins | sample 4826661 | NCBI WGS metagenome assembly SKEE01 (sample SAMN11008817, study PRJNA524170) | human gut metagenome | biome: Human fecal sample; material: Feces; isolation source: fecal sample from pouch patient p20 | host: Homo sapiens | place: Israel: Tel-Aviv | collected 2016-11-14
GTCCGGTGGACAATGGTTTTGCGCCGACCGAAACGGAGTATAGACTTGCAGAGGTGCGCAGTAGAAGTATGTCATACAATTGCATGACGCGCACCTCGCAACAAGAATGCCGAGGCATTCTTGAAAAAAGCGGAGCGGGAATACGAAAGCTGAGATAGAAGAATTAGTAAGGGGAGATTTTTATGCAGGAATTGAAAGAGCGGGGAGCACAGATTTTCACGAATCCGTATGTGATTCAAGTAGACAAGTTTGCGGGATCTTTAAAGAAGCTGTCAGATACATTTTCAAAGCTGGAGGATTATCGTGCTACATTTACAAATGAGGAAAATGACGACATTTTTGAGCGTGTTACTCAGAAGGTGTGTCGGGAGTGTGAAAATCGAGAAAAATGTCTGGGGGAGAGACGGCAGCAAACGTATCATATGATGCGGGAAATTCTGTGTGCGGTTCAGGACTACGGTGCCGAGCTAAATGTGGAATTAAAACGCAGGCTTATGAAGCAGTGCCTTTTGGCACCGAGATTTTTGCGGGAGACACTGGAAAATTATGAAAATGTGAGACAGAAGTTGATATGGAATAATAAAATGGTACAGAACCGGGAGGGCTTTGCTGCGCAGTTAAATGACCTGGCGAAGACTTTGTGCTATACGACTCACGAGCTGGATGCCGGGATATTTGAAGATGAGCATTTGAAAAAGAAAATCCGAAATCAGTTAAAAAAGTCCGGAATCAAGATTTTGTCCTCGGTTTTTTATATGACCGCCCAGGGGAAATATGAGATACATTTGACGTTAAAGGCGTCCAAAGGGCATATTGTCGCTATGAAAGAACTGGCGTCAGAAGTTGGGAAAATGGCAGGCCGGATCATGGTTCCCGGGAGGGGAGAACGCCCAATTATCGGGGACGAGTACTGCACAGTTGCCTGTGTGGAAGGAGCAAGATTTCACACGATCCAGGGTGTGGCCAAAATAGAAAAAGGCAGCGAGAAAATTTCCGGAGATACATTTTTGACCTCGGACTTGCCGGGAGGAAGAAAAGGTGTGGCACTGTCAGACGGTATGGGTTCAGGTGAGCGCGCATTTCGGGAGAGTACGATGGTAGTGGAGATGTTAGAAGAGCTTTTAAACGCTGGATTCCCGGTAAAAACGGCAGTTCAGATTATGAATACAGCCCTCGTGACCGGTCGGGAAGAAGTAATGTTTTCCACGATTGATGTGGCGATTATTGATCTGTACGATGCAAGCTGTGAGATAGTAAAAGCAGGAGCAGCCACTACATATATAAAACGAAAAGATGAGGTGGAGGAAGTGCATTCTATTTCCCTTCCGATTGGTGCGCTGGCAAGGCTTGATATAGAACCGGAGCGGCGACAACTTGAAGATGGCGACTTTCTTGTTATGGTGACAGACGGTGTATTGGACACCTTGCCGACGGGGAAACAGGACAGCCTCATGGAAGAATTCATTTGTCAGGTGGAGTCCCAGAATCCGGGAGAAATGGCACATCACATTTTGAACCGGGTCATGGAATATGCAGGCGCAGCGCCTCTTGATGATATGACAATTCTTGTGACAGGAATCTGGAAGCTTTAGAATATCATTGTAGTTGAAGTATTTGCCTCTAAGAATAAAAAAGGAATATGGTCTATATGTAAATAGTGAAATAGAGAAAATATATGGAAAACTTGCAATTTACGGGCAAATTTTATATATTGATATCAGATATTGCCCACGATTCGCATATTGTGGAGCATATTGTGGAGCATATTGTGAAGTATAGTGTGAAGCATAGTGTGAAGCTTGCACTTCACTTTTAGGCTCATATTTGGGCAGAAATCAAAGCCATTCTTGAATAACAAATAAGCGAGGAAATGTTTGGGCAGATGATTAGAGAGTCGTCCTAACAGGATAAAGCAGATGTATCAGAGAGTAAAAGCTTATGTAGAAGAACAGCATATGCTGGAGAAAAAGGACAGAGTAATTGTAGGCGTATCGGGAGGTGCAGATTCCGTATGCCTGCTTTTTGTGCTTACAAAGCTTCGGGATGAACGACAAAAAAGCGGAGATGGAACGTTGGAAATTACGGCGGTGCATGTACATCATGGCCTTCGCGGAGATAGTGCTGACGCAGACGAGCGTTATGTGCGGAAAATTTGTGATGCGTGGAATGTTCCGCTTGTTGTTTATCATAAGAATATAAGAGAACTTGCAAAATGCTGGAATATGTCTGAAGAGGAAGCGGGCAGAAAGGCCAGGAGAGAGGCATTTCTGGAAGTAAGAAACCAGTATAGTGATGTTCCATGTGACAATGCTCAATATGGTGATATCCAGTCCCGCCATGCTGAGTGTGCCAATGGCAGACAAGAGAGCGCGCAAGGTTTTGGGAAAATTGCGCTGGCACACCACAGAAATGATGAGGCCGAGACCGTGTTATTTCATTTGTGCCGGGGAACAGATGTCCGGGGACTTGGCGGGATTGCGCCGGTGTCCGGATTTTGGATTCGTCCACTTCTTAATATAGGAAGAAATGAGATTGAATCATATCTAGAAAAAGTGGGAATATCTTATTGTACAGACGAGACGAATGCAGAAAATGTTTATGCAAGAAATAAGCTTCGTAATCAGGTTATTCCACAACTGGAGGAAATAAATGAACAGGCAGTCTGGCACATTTCCAGAACAGCTCAGAGCGTGCGTGAACTTTGGAGTTATGTGGATATGCAGATTGAGGAGTATAAGAAAAAAGTGTTGCAGATAGAGCCACAATCATGTCGGAAAGAAACAAATCTTGCTACAGGAGCTATTAGTCTGATTCTGAATAAAAATGAATATGACAAAGTCCCGGTACCGTTAAAAAGTTATGTGATCCACCGGATCATCTGTGAAGCTGCGGGGCACGAGAAGGATATCAGTGCAGTACATGTACAGGCGGTAGAGGAGCTTTTGAACCGGCAGGTGGGACGGAAAATAGATTTGCCTTATGCTGTGACGGCGAGCCGCATTTATGGAGGAGTGAAGTTTGAAAAGAAACCAGTCATTTCTACAAAAATGATTGATCCAAACCATTTAAATGATGAAAATATAGAAAATCCAGAGGCCTTGTTTCAGTTCCGCATTTTCGAAAGACCGCCTGGAATGAAAGCATTTCCCGAAAAAACCTACACGAAATGGTTCGATTATGATATAATTAATAACACTGTGGAAATCAGACACAGACAGGCCGGAGATGTCCTTGCAATTAATAAAAATGGAGGAACGCAAAGGCTGAAAAAGTATTTTATTAATGAGAAAATCTCGCAGGAAGAGCGAGAAAAAGTCTGGCTGGTGGCAGATGGGCACGATATTATGTGGGTGGTCGGTCACAGACAGAGCCAGCGTTATCAGATTACAGAATCTACAAAAAAGATTTTAGAAATTCACTTTTGCAAAGGAGAAAATTATGGCAGAGACAGTAAGAGTATTAGTTGAGGAAGAAGAAGTTGATAAGAGGATCCGTGATCTTGGAGAGCAGATCAGTAAAGATTATGAAGGAAAAGAAGTGCATCTCATCTGTGTATTAAAAGGTGGCGTATTCTTTATGTGCGAACTGGCAAAGAGAATTACCGTGCCGGTGTCCATGGACTTTATGAGTGTTAGCAGTTATGGTGACGGAACAGCTTCAAGCGGTGTAGTTAAGATTGCAAAAGACCTTGATGAGACACTGGAAGGAAAAGATGTTCTGATCGTAGAAGATATCATTGATTCAGGAAGAACACTTTCTTATCTGATTGAAATTCTTAAAAAACGTGGACCAAAGAGCTTGAGACTTTGTACATTATTAGATAAACCGGAAAGACGTGTCAAAGACGTGAAGGTTGATTATGTCGGATTTAACATTCCAGATGAATTTGTTGTGGGCTACGGTCTGGATTATGCCCAGAAATATAGAAATCTTCCATACATCGGAGTTGTAGAAGGTGTGGAGTAGAAGGGAGCAAAAAGCTTGGACACTAGAAAAAATAAAGGAATCAGCGGAGCCGGTCTTTTAGTTCTTGTTGTATTTCTGTTTGCAGTGCTCTGGTTTACGAACATGTTCGAGAACCAGAGTGACAGACTTACCTGGAGTGAGTTTCAGACACTGGTTACAGGAGACAATGTAGACAGCATTTCTGTGATTCAGAATAAAAATGTGCCGACCGGACATGTGGAAATCAAACTGAAGAAGGAAGATAAAGACGGTAAGCAGGTGCGGTATCTGTATGTTTCAGATATTAATGAAGTGCAGGATTATCTGAAAGAGAATAAGCTGGACTATGATATGGCAGATGTTCCGCAGGACACATTATTTTCAACAACAATTCTGCCGGTGCTTCTTACACTTGCAGGTGTGATGTTCATTTTTATGATGATGAACCGTCAGGGAGGAAATGCCGGAAGCAAAGCCATGAGCTTTGGAAAGAGCCGTGCAAAGTTAAGCACAGACAGCGACAAGAAGGTTACATTTGATCATGTTGCAGGACTGAAAGAAGAGAAAGAGGAGCTGGAGGAGATTGTTGATTTCCTGAAAGAACCTAAGAAATATATCCAGGTTGGAGCGCGTATCCCGAAAGGAGTTCTCCTTGTGGGACCTCCGGGAACCGGAAAGACACTGCTGGCCAAGGCAGTAGCCGGAGAGGCAGGAGTTCCGTTCTTTACTATTTCCGGATCTGATTTTGTGGAAATGTTTGTCGGAGTCGGAGCTTCCAGAGTCCGTGACTTATTCGAAGAGGCTAAGAAAAATGCACCGTGCATCATTTTTATCGATGAGATTGATGCAGTCGCAAGACGAAGAGGAACCGGTATGGGCGGCGGTCATGATGAGCGTGAGCAGACATTGAACCAGTTACTTGTTGAGATGGACGGATTCGGTGTCAATGAAGGGATCATTGTCATGGCAGCAACGAACCGTGTCGACATTCTGGATCCTGCAATCCTTCGTCCGGGACGTTTTGACCGTAAAGTCGTAGTCGGAAGACCGGATGTACAGGGAAGAGAAGAAATTTTAAAAGTTCACGCAAAGGGGAAACCGCTCAGTGAGGAGATCGATCTGAAACAGATCGCGCAGACAACTGCAGGATTTGCAGGAGCAGATCTTGAGAACTTATTAAATGAAGCGGCAATTCTGGCAGCAAAAGCAGGACGCCTCTTCTTAAAGCAGGAAGACATCCAGAAAGCATTTATCAAAGTCGGAATCGGAGCAGAGAAGAAGAGCCGTGTTATTTCTGAAAAAGAAAGAAGAATCACAGCTTTCCACGAGGCAGGTCATGCAATTTTGTTCCATGTCCTTCCGGACGTGGGACCGGTGTACAGTGTATCTATCATTCCGACCGGAAGTGCCGGTGGATATACGATGCCGCTTCCGGAGCAGGACGAAATGTTCAATACAAAAGGCAAGATGCTGCAGGATATCACAGTGGCACTTGGCGGCCGTGTTGCGGAAGAAATCATTTTTGATGATATTACGACAGGAGCTTCTCAGGATATTAAACAGGCGACTGGTATTGCGAAATCCATGGTAACGAAGTTCGGTATGTCTGAGAAAGTCGGACTGATCAATTACGACGATGACAGCGATGAAGTTTTCATCGGAAGAGATCTTGCCCATGCTTCCAGGGGTTACGGTGAGAATGTTGCCGGTGTGATCGATCAGGAAGTAAAACGGATCATAGATGAGTGCTATGCAAAGGCGAAGAGCATTATTCATGAGTACGATCATGTACTTCATGCATGTGCAGAACTGCTTTTGGAAAAAGAAAAGATTTCCAGAGAAGAGTTTGAAGCGTTGTTTGGAGATGAAGCATAGATGAATAAGAAAGCATTATTTTGCGACGGTACTTCGCAGTATGTGAATCCGTCCGAACCGGAGCGCAACGAAGAAGTTGTGTTCCGGTTCCGTACCGCTAAGGACGATGCAGAACATGTCTGCCTTGTTCACGAGAAAATCCGGTATGAGATGGAGAAGGCACAGACGGGCGAAGTATTTGACTATTATGAGATAAAAAGACAGCTGGGCGAGGAGCCGTTCCGGTATTATTTTGAGATCCGAAGCGGCAGTGAAGTATGCTATTATAACCGGTGCGGAGTGTCAGAGCGAGTAGTGTCAGACTATGATTATGTAGTCTGTCCGGGCTTTCGTACACCGAAGTGGGCGAAAGGCGCAGTCATGTATCAGATATTTACAGATCGTTTCTGCAACGGTGACCCTGACAATGATGTGGAAGACCGGGAATATTACTATATCGGAGACTACAGTAGAAAAGTTACAGACTGGAACCGCTATCCGGCAACCATGGATGTGCGGGAATTCTATGGTGGAGATTTAAAAGGAGTCTGGGATAAACTGGACTATTTACAGGATCTTGGAGTAGAAGTGTTATACTTTAATCCAATTTTTGTATCTCCTTCCAATCACAAATACGACATTCAGGATTATGATTACATTGATCCTCATTATGGAGTAATTGTTGAAGACGGCGGAAATATACTGGCAGAGGGCGATCATGAAAATGCCAATGCCACGAAATATCAAAAACGAGTGACGGACAAAAAGAATCTGGAAGCCAGCAATGAATTTTTTGTTCAGTTTGTGGAAGAGGTGCATCGGCGCGGCATGAAGGTGATTCTGGATGGAGTGTTCAATCACTGTGGATCCTTCAATAAATGGCTGGACAGAGAGCGCATTTACGAGAAACAGGAAGGGTATGCGCCGGGAGCATATGTCAGCGCAGACAGCCCGTATCGCAGCTATTTCCGGTTCTTTCAGGAAGAGCGGGAACGCTGGCCATACAATGGTTCATATGACGGATGGTGGGGACATGATACACTGCCGAAGCTGAACTACGAAGATTCACCGAAACTGGAAGCTTATATTTTTGAGATTGCGAAGAAATGGGTGTCACCGCCGTACAATGCGGATGGCTGGCGTCTGGATGTGGCAGCGGATCTTGGAAGAAGTAACGAGTACAATCACGAATTCTGGAAAAAGTTCCGTAAAGTTGTAAAAGAAGCAAATCCGGAAGCACTGATCCTGGCGGAGCATTACGGAGATCCAAGCGAGTGGCTGGAAGGTGATGAGTGGGATACCATCATGAACTACGACGCATTTATGGAGCCGGTCACCTGGTTTTTGACTGGGATGGAGAAGCACAGTGACGAGGCAAGAGAAGACTTAAGAGGCAACGCCGACGCATTTGTAAATGCGATATGTCATCACATGAGCAATATGATGACGCCGTCCCTGCAGGTTTCCATGAATGAATTGTCGAATCATGACCATTCCAGATTCCTGACGAGAACGAATCACAGAGTCGGCCGTGTGCAGGAACTGGGGGCAGAAGCAGCCAATGAAAATGTCAATGTGGCAGTTATGCGTGAGGCGGTCGTTATGCAGATGACGTGGCCGGGCGCACCAACTGTTTATTATGGCGACGAGGCCGGCGTGTGCGGATTCACGGATCCAGACAACCGACGTACGTATCCGTGGGGGCATGAGGATCAGGAGCTGATCGCATTTCACAGAGAAATGATCCGGATCCACAAGCGATACCCGGTGTTCAGGGAAGGTTCTGTTCAGATGCTTGAGTGGCGGGAAAATGTATTGGCTTATGCAAGAACAGATCAGAACCAGCGGATTGTTGTAATCATTAATAACAGTGATGCTCTGGAGGAAGTAACGGTTCCTGTATGGCAGGCAGAAATCCCGATGCGTGGACGTATGAGAAGGCTGATGTATTCTTATCATGAGGGCTACACAACTGAGTACGAAGAGTATATAGTAGAAGATGGAGAGATAGTTGTAAACATGGGTGCGTACTCCGCACTTGTTTTGAAGGAGATGGACGTTAATTATGGATAGGTTAGACGTAAAACTTTGGGCGCTTGCAGAAAAAGGACAGATTGTTCCGGACCGGTCACTTCTTAAGACACCGGAGCAGATTGCCGAAATCAGAAAGAGCGCTGACCTCAACACAGCAGTACTGGATCATGTGGCTGCACATATCAAAGCTGGTATGAGCACAGCGCAGATCGATAAGCTTGTATATGATTTCACGACAGAACACGGAGGAATTCCGGCACCGCTTGGATATGAAGGATTTCCAAAGAGTGTGTGCACATCGATCAATAATGTTGTATGCCACGGAATTCCAAGTGAGAATGAAATCCTTGTAGAAGGGGATATTATCAATGTAGACGTATCAACCATTTTAAATGGATATTATTCAGATGCTTCTCGTATGTTCAAGATTGGAAATGTGTCCGAAAGAGCAGAACGGATCGTGCGTGTAACACAGGAGTGTGTAGAGCGTGGCCTAAAGGCAGCAAAGCCATGGGGGCATCTGGGAGATATTGCATACGCGATCAACACGCATGCAAAGAAAAATGGATATTCTGTTGTAGAGGAAATTGGAGGACATGGAATTGGTCTTGAATTCCACGAAGAGCCATTTGTAAGTTATGTAACACCAAAAGGCAGTGAAATGGTGCTTGTTCCTGGTATGATGTTCACAATCGAGCCGATGATCAACGAGGGAACACCGGAGTTCTATGTAGATGAGGATAACGGCTGGACCGTATATACAGATGATGACGGATTGTCAGCCCAGGTAGAGTACATGGTACTTGTAAAAGAAAAGAGTGTAGAAGTACTGACGAAATAATAGATAGCAAAGCTGTTTGATACTGGTTACAGCAACTGCTGCTGTGAGCAGATATGATTCCATAGACAGGAATTATTAGATGACTTTAAGATAATGACACGAGATGCAGGAGGAAAAACAGATGCTTAGAATTGGAATGTTGACAAGTGGTGGAGACTGTCAGGCACTGAATGCAGCAATGCGCGGCGTGGTGAAAGGACTGTTTCAGGCACGTAAAGACGTGGAGATTTATGGATTTGAAGAGGGATATAAAGGTTTGATCTACTCGAACTTCAGAATGCTTAAAGCTGAAGATTTCTCAGGAATTTTAACAGTCGGAGGAACAATCCTTGGAACTTCAAGACAGCCGTTCAAACTAATGCGTGTACCGGATGAAAATGGGCTGGACAAAGTAGAAGCTATGAAGCACACTTATCACAAGTTAAGTCTGGATTGTCTTGTGATCCTTGGTGGAAATGGAACTCATAAGACAGCAAACCTTCTGCGTGAGGAAGGCTTAAATATTGTGACGCTTCCGAAGACGATCGACAACGATCTGTGGGGAACAGATATGACATTTGGATTCCACAGTGCGGTTGAAGTCGCAACAGATACGATCGATCGTATCCATACAACAGCAACTTCCCACAACCGTGTATTTATTATTGAGATCATGGGACATAAAGTCGGCTGGGTAACGCTGCACGCAGGAATTGCAGGCGGTGCCGACATTATTCTGCTTCCGGAGATTCCTTATGACATGGATGTGATTGCAGAGGCAATAGACAAGCGTGCCAAATCAGGTAAAAAGTTTACCATTATCGCAGTGGCAGAGGGAGCTATTTCCAAGGAAGACGCGAAGCTTTCCAAGAAAGAATTAAAGGACAAACAGGCAAAGAAGAAATATCCTTCTGTAGCTTATGAGATGGCAGAAAAAGTTCAGAAGAGAACTCAGCAGGAAGTGCGTATCGCAATTCCCGGACACACACAAAGAGGTGGATCCCCGTGTCCATTTGACCGTGTATTGTCAACAAGACTCGGCGCAGAAGCTGCCCGCGCGATCTTAGATGAAAATTATGGTTGTATGATGTCCGTAAAGAATGATAAGATTGTTCGTGTTCCGCTTAGTGAAGTAGCAGGAAAGTTAAAATATGTTGATCCGAAGTCTGAGATCATTAGACAGGCAAAGATCACCGGAATTAGTTTTGGAGATGAATAATAACCATGTCATATATGGCTTTATACCGGAAATTCCGGCCAAATGAATTTGAAGATGTAAAGGGACAGGATGCAATTGTGCGGACGCTTAAGAATCAGATTGAAGCAGATCGTATCGGACACGCATACCTGTTCTGTGGAACAAGGGGAACCGGAAAAACAACGGTTGCCAAGATATTTGCAAAAGCAGTTAACTGTGAACACCCGGTAGACGGAAGCCCGTGTGGAGAGTGTGCAGTTTGTAAGGCGATTGCCGCAGGCAATTCCATGAATGTGATTGAAATCGATGCGGCTTCCAACAATGGTGTCGATAACATTCGTGAAATCCGGGAAGAGGTCGCCTACCGTCCAACAGAAGGACGTTATAAAGTGTATATCATTGATGAGGTGCATATGCTGTCTATCGGGGCCTTTAATGCACTGTTGAAGCCGCTGGAAGAGCCGCCGGAGTATGTCATATTTATACTGGCGACTACAGAGGCGCATAAGATTCCAGTCACGATTTTAAGCCGGTGTCAGAGATATGATTTTAAACGCATTTCCATCGAGACTATTTCAGCAAGATTGCAGGAATTGATTAATAAAGAAGGATGGGATGTAGAAGAAAAGGCAGTCCGATATATTGCACGTATGGGAGACGGTTCCATGCGTGATGCATTAAGTCTCTTGGATCAGTGTGCTGCATTTTACATCGGACAGAAGCTGACATACGACCATGTGCTGGAAGTACTGGGGGCGGTGGACACGGAAGTATTCAGCCGGCTGCTTCGTAAGATTTTGGACAGAGATGTACACAGTGTCGTTGAGATTGTAGATGAGCTGGTCATGCAGGGAAGAGAACTGTCGCAGCTCTCAGCAGATTTTACGTGGTATCTCAGAAACCTTCTGCTTGTCAGAAGCTCTGATGATATGGAAGATGTGTTAGATGTATCCAGTGAGAATCTGGCACGGCTGAAAGAAGAGGCTCAGATGATTGAGGATGATGCATTGATCCGGTATATTCGCGTATTTTCAGATTTGACCAGTCAGTTAAAATATTCAACCCAGAAGAGGGTCATGCTGGAGGTAGCACTGATTAAATTGTGTCGTCCGGCAATGGAGACAAATCCAGATACATTGCTTGACCGCCTGCGGGCAATAGAGGAAAAGCTGGAAAACGGTGAGTTTATGGAAAATGCGGCGAGAGAACGTATTGTCTATGTAAATGGACCGGAAGGAGCAGAACAGGAACCGAAGAAAAAGCCGGAACTTCCGGAAGCTCTGAATGAAGATGTAAAACAAGTGGCAAAAGATTTCCGTAAACTCACATCGGATGCATCGCCAATGCTGCGGAATTATCTGAAGCAGGCAAGACTAAGTGCAGGAGAAGGAAACAGACTTCTGATCGTATTGCCGGATGCAGTAGGAGCCGGGGTAGTAGGAACAGAAGAACATAAAGAAGAAATCAGAAATCTGATCGAGAGTAAAATCGGAAAAAAACTGGACATCGATGTCCGTCAGGTAGAAGAAGGACGGAGATTTGAGGACAGTTTTGTAGATATAGAAAAACTAATCAATATGGATATTGTAGTGGAGGATGATTAATTATGGCAAAAAGAGGTGGATTTCCAGGAGGCGGAATGCCGGGGAACATGGCAAACTTAATGAAGCAGGCTCAAAAGATGCAGCGTCAGATGGAAGAGCAGGCAAAAGAAATGGAGACAAAAGAATTTACAGCAACTGCCGGCGGCGGAGCTGTAGAAGTCACAGTATCAGGATCTAAAAAACTTGTAAAAGTAAAACTGGATGAAGAAGTTGTAGATCCAGATGATGTAGAAATGTTAGAAGATCTTCTTGTGGCAGCAGTGAACGAGGCACTTGACAAAGTAGATGAAGCATCTGCAGCAAGTATGTCCAAATTCACAGGAGGCATGAATGGATTACTATAGTAACCAGATCAGCAAATTGATTGACGAGCTGTCCAGATTGCCGGGCATTGGTGCAAAGTCAGCATCCAGACTGGCATTTCATCTGATACATATGCCGAAAGAAGAAGTGAAACGTCTGGCAGACACTATGGTCGAGGCAAGAGAAAATGTACGTTACTGCAAAGAATGCTGCACCCTGACGGATCAGGAACTCTGCCCAATCTGTAGTAATTTAAATCGCGATCATAAGACAATTATGGTTGTAGAGAATACAAGAGACCTGGCAGCTTACGAAAAGACAGGAAAATACAACGGCGTCTACCATGTACTTCACGGCGCAATCTCCCCGATGCTTGGCATCGGTCCGGGAGACATCAAGCTGAAAGAACTGATCCGGCGCCTGGAAGGCGATGTAGAAGAAGTCATCATTGCGACAAATTCAAGCCTGGAAGGCGAGACGACCGCGATGTATATCAGCAAGCTGATAAAACCCACCGGAGTCAAAGTCAGCCGCATTGCCAGCGGCGTGCCGGTAGGCGGAGATCTGGAGTATATTGATGAAGTAACATTATTGCGCGCATTAGAAGGACGCACACAATTGTGAAAAGTGCTAAAAAAGAAAATTGGGGACGGGGTTTTTTCAGAAAAACCCCGTCCCCAATTTTTTCAACTACCGCGTATTTTCGCCTTTTTTCTCCTCTCACACCTGTCCCCAATTGATTTGTGCAGTTTTACTGCTTGACAAAATATATCTTGATATATGCAGGCAACTGGTCTATAATTTGCTTAGGTGGGCAGTAAGAATGAACAATGAGTTCATAGATTAAAGGAGGAACAGAAAAAATGAAATTTTTCATCGACACAGCTAAGGTAGAAGACATCAAAAAGGCAAACGACATGGGAGTTATCTGTGGAGTAACAACAAACCCATCCCTGATTGCAAAAGAGGGAAGAGTATTTGAAGAAGTTATCGCAGAGATTGCATCTATCGTTGATGGACCAATCAGCGGTGAGGTTAAAGCTACAACTGTTGATGCTGAGGGAATGATCGAGGAAGGAAGAGCAATCGCAAAGATTCATCCGAACATGGTAGTTAAGATTCCAATGACAGTAGAGGGACTTAAGGCAGTTAAAGTTCTTACAGCTGAGGGAATCAAGACGAATGTTACACTTGTATTCTCTGCTAATCAGGCACTTCTTGCTGCAAGAGCAGGTGCTACATATGTATCACCATTCTTAGGACGTCTGGATGATATCTCTACAAGAGGAACAGATCTTATTGCAGAGATCGCAGAGATGTTCGCAGTTGCAGGTATTGAGACAGAAATCATCGCAGCAAGTGTACGTAACCCAATGCACGTTACAGAGTGTGCGCTTGCCGGAGCAGATATTGCTACAGTACCTTACAAGGTAATCGAGCAGATGACACATCATCCATTAACAGATCAGGGAATCGCAAAATTCCAGGCTGATTACAAAGCTGTATTTGGCGAGTAAGATAAATAGTAAATGCAGAAAACTGCAAAGATAGACAAATAACATGTGAAAAAGTGCGTTTCTTAATTAGAATCGCACTTTTTTTGAAAGGAAATCAGAATGTATAAAAAATATGTTGTTGTGGAAGGAAATGCTTATTCAAGAGGTGTACAGATTGGGAAAGAACTTAAGAATCAAATAAGTATTAATTATCAAAACCAGACCAAATATTATAGAGATAAAGAAGATTTTAATTATCGAAAATGGGGAGATATGGCAAAACGTTATATCCCAGCTATGGAGAAGTGGACCCCAGAAGTTATGGAGGAAATAAAAGGAATGGCAGAAGGGGCACAGATGGAACTGGAACAGATTCTGGCCTTAACAACTGCATATGAAAAATCGTTCTCCAGAGACATGATTAGCGAAAAATGTACGTCATTTTTACTGTCTCCAAAAGCAACCTATGCCCAGAAGGTGATTGTGGGGCAGACGAATGAAGAATGTATATTGGAATGGATGAATGAATTAGATACAGTGATTCATCATGTAGATAATGGAAAAGAGTCTTTGATATATACGCATCCTGGAGTTCCAGCGTATACAGGTATTAATAATCAGGGATTGGCAGTATTATGGGAGTATATCGATAATGGAAGAACTGGAGATGGGGTTCCAACTAATGCAATCATACGTCACTTACTGGAATGTGCAAATGCGGGAGAAGCCGTTGAATTTTTGAAAATGGTTCCGCATGATGTGCCGAATGAATTTGGTATTGCGGATAAAAGTGGAAAGATAGTGAGCGTAGAATGTTTCCCTAATAAAGTATATGTGGGACGGGACGAAAAATATCTGGTTCATACAAATCACATTGTTTTTGGCAAAGAGGAAACAGATTATACCCGTTCGATAGCAACAAAGACACAGTATACGGAAATGGAAAATCAGATAAAGAAAAATCTTGGCAATATAGATATTGAAATGGCTCAAAATTTTTTGAGAAGCCATGAAAATTTCCCGAATAGCATCTGTGCACATCCTTCACCGGAAAGACCGTGGAATAGAGTGCTGGCAGCGGTTGTACAGGATCTTACTTGTGGGGAAATGCATGTAGCATTTGGAAAT
>SKEE01002101.1_pt1 | contig 14366 bp, 12 predicted proteins | sample 4826661 | NCBI WGS metagenome assembly SKEE01 (sample SAMN11008817, study PRJNA524170) | human gut metagenome | biome: Human fecal sample; material: Feces; isolation source: fecal sample from pouch patient p20 | host: Homo sapiens | place: Israel: Tel-Aviv | collected 2016-11-14
CCGAAATTAAAATCGACTTTTTCTCCAATCCCATATCCGTCTACACCTTCCTGCCAGGTTGTATCGTCTCGATTGTCAAACAACATCATTGCTGAATTGTTTGTATTCTTCTGAGAGATCGTTGATGTTGCATTTGCCGTAAGAACTGGTATCGGCTGATAATTTCCATCACTCCATTCAGGAGCAGATGCCATAAGGCTCACTTTTTCTTTTATAGGAGCCGGCTCCGATTCAGTCTGGAATTCTGTTTTTGATCCATATTCTGAAGAATCTTTCCCGTTACTCTCCTCAACATTTTTCCATCCTTCAAATCCTGTATCCTCTTCCTCTTCTTCGTCGTCTTTATCTGCCACTTTCGGATTGGATGAACTCTCATCCGTATCTTCGTTTTTCTTTGTGTTTTCTATATCTTCCGATTCCTCTGGTTCTTCCGCAGCTTTTGGCTGCTCATCGGTATCCTTATTCTTTCCCTCGGTTATATCAAGAATCGTTTTTCCGTCCTTTTTTTTGCCATTTTCCGACTGTTTGGCTGATTGTTCTGATTCGTTCCAGCTTATCTTTATAAACAAGCTACTCTGCCTTGCCACAACTCCAACCACCAGAATAATCAGCCCCACAATTATTGCTGACAGAATTTTTTGTTTATTCGTAAAAGTCCCCTGTTCTGAATGTCCTCCGCCTGAATGAGGTTCTTTAATACTTCCCTCTTTTTTTAAATACAGGTCCGCATACAATTCTCCCATACTTTGATATCTGTTCTGTATCTGAAGTGACATTCCCTTTCTTATAACTTTTTCTATGTACGATGGTTCCTGAATCCCCAGGGCGGCAAACGAACACAATGGATCATTTTCATATCGATCCATTGCACTGGGCGGAACTTTCCCAGTAATCATTCTGTAAAGAGTCGCACTGATTCCATAGACATCCGTCCACGGACCCTGATTTCCCCTTGTCTGATACTGTTCTGGTGGAGCATATCCATGCTTCAGCATAATCGTAAAAGTCTGGTTTTCATCTCTGGTAAGAGCTCTTGCAGAACCAAAATCAATTAGTTTTACTTTACCTTCCTTTGTGATTATAATGTTATCCGGACTAATATCACGATGAATCATTCCTGCTTCGTGTACTTTCTGCAATGCCTCTATAATCGGTCTTACATATTTCAGAGCCTGTTCTGCAGTAATCCTTCCTCCATGCTCTTTCAAATATGCCTTGAAAGTTGCTCCATCCAGATATTCCATCACCATATATGCCGTGGCATTTTCAAAGAAAAAATCTCTTACCGTCACAATTCCGTCTAGACTGTCAAATTTTGAAACACCCTGTGCTTCTTCTACAAATTTCCGAAGTCCATTATCATATATATCTCCTTTTTCACCTGTCAAAGGTGATACACTGGTACGTGTAACACCCGTTGTCTCACGACTGACAAGTCCCACCGGAAAATATTCCTTTATTGCTACCCGGCTTTGAAGATTCAGGTCTATTCCAATATAGGTAATACCGAATCCACCTTCACCAAGCACTTTTCCTAACATATATCTTCCATTCAGGATATGCATTAGGGGAAGCCACCGGGGCTCATGCTCATATTCTGCCACATCAAATCCACAATACGGACACTTTTCCCCTGCCGTCGTCTTCTCCCTCATACAGCCCAGGCATATTCTGTCAATATCTATCATTTCTCATTTTTCTCCATTCAATTATCATCGTGAATCATTCTTAATATTTATAAGCAACACTCCTGACAGAATCAAAAAGATCACTGTCATCAGTGCCAGAACTCCCCAGTTCTGGAACAAATGTACCTGTGTATGTTTATAGATTTCTTCAAATTCATGTTCCAGTGTCGGCACCACACTCTGCATTTTCAGTTCCAGATCATTCAAATTTACAATGCTTCCCAATGCTGCAACTGACCACTTACTAATTGTCACATAAGAAATAGATTTTCCTGCTCCTTCCAGTTTGAAGAGAATTCCCGAAAACAACAACTGTACAATCAACACAAACGGTGCCAATGTCATTGCCTTATCTCCGCTCTTTACAAGTGCAGAGATTGTCATACCAATTGCCATCGATGAAAGAACTGTCAGAAGAACCGTTATATACATTTCGAAAAAGAAATTTCCAAACAGAATTCCTTCCGGATAATCGTTAATCACAACTGCAAATACGCCAAACAACAGCAGTGCCTGAATCGCTGCCAGAATAAACTGGACCACAAACTTCGATAATATGTATAATGGAAGTTTCATCGATGCCATATATTCACGTTTCACAATAGAACGCTCTTTGCATATTTCCTGGATTGAGTTGAACAAGCCTATCCAGATTGCTGAACAACTGAGTGAAAACATCATTGACTGTGTGGTTTCATATATTTTGTAAATATTCTCATTCGACACAAGTTTCAAAAGCAGTGCAATAATAATTGGCTGCATAAGCAATATCAATAAGCGAAGCTTGTCATTCCAAATCAATTCTGCATAACGGGAAGTAAGCACTCCAAGCTGTCTAAATACAGATACTTTTCTTTTTTCCAGCTTACTGTCTTTTTCATAATCCATTTCCTGTGCATCATACGACTCACAACAGTTTTGATACTGCTGTGCCCAAAATTTCGGATCTTGTGCAATAATATTGTATATTCCGACAAGACTGTCTGTCTGGAAGAACATCTTTGCCTGAGATTCCGTTCCATAAAAACACAGATATCCTCCCGGCCCCATAAAAATTACCTTATCACACAAATGAAGATTCTGCGTTGTATGCGTAACCAGAATTGTCGTCTTATCCCTGGTTTTTGAAAGACGATTCAACAGCATCATCAGATTTTCTTCTGTACCAGGGTCGAGTCCCGATGTCGGCTCATCCAAGAAGAAAAGCTTCGGATCTGCCAGAAGCTCTACTGCGATACTTGCCCTTTTTTTCTGTCCTCCGGACAGTTTACGGATAAATGTATCTTTGTGTTCGATCAGCTCAACCATTTCCAGAACTTCATTGATTCGCTTATCTACTTCCTGTGCATCTGTATCCTTTGGCATCTTCATTTTTGCTGTATATCTCAGCATATGATAGAGTGTCAGATTTTCATAAATAATTTCCTGCTGAGGCACATAACCAATCATATCCTTAAGCAGTTCAAATTCTTTTTTGATAGAATGCCCATTGAAGAAAATCTGTCCGGTACATTCCTTATCAAAACCACTAATTGCATTCATCAATGTTGTCTTTCCTGCACCAGAACCGCCAATGATTGCTACAAATTCATTACTCTGAATATCAAGATTCACATGATTCAGTAGAACTTTGTCCTTATTGATCACCTTGCAGATATCTTTCGCTATCAGATGTACCCCCTGTACTTTTGTGCAATAATACAGGATTCCTTTAACAAAAATCAACTGAATATCCAGAATCTGGATCACATCTCCATCATGAAGGACTGCTCTCTGTCTGATCAGATTCCCATTTATCGAAGTTCCATTTTTGCTTTTATTGTCTGTCAGATAATAGTTGTTCCCTTTATGCTCTATATATGCATGAGCCTTTGAAACGGACGGATAAGGAAGAATAATATCATTTGAACCGGCTCGCCCAATGGTAAGCCTTTTGTTGCCCACTGCAATCTTTTTCCATCCGTTAGAAGATCGCATCTGTCTGACAAACACAACAAATTCTTCGTTTCTATTTCGGATCTTCAATATAGCATTGTCGTGAAGAAGAATCTGTCTATCTGTCTGATACAGCATCTGCTGCATTTTTCCCTCAACGATCACCGTTCCATTGGTACTATGTACATCCTGATATCTCACTCCGTCATTTGTCAGGAACAGTTTTCCATGAATTCTGGAAACGCAGTCCCTGCACATGACAATATCTGCCCCTGCAGCAGATCTTCCGAATGTTACAGTTCTTTTGCCAATATCATTCAGACAGATACTATGAATCTGTCCCTCTTCATCAAAAAAAGTTAATTCATATTTTCCCGTCATATTTTTCTTTTCCTACACTAATAAAAATTTGTTTTCTCCATCTCCCAGAGAAACTTCCGTACCTATTCCCACTTCACAGACACTCCGACTCGGAATTATATTTTCCTCTGTTGACGGACTGTATTTACTATATACTTTCATAATTCCGCCTTCTGAAAGGTTTATCACTGAAAAGTATCTGCCCCCTCCGGAATAAGATACGGAGGTTTTTTTTGTATCATTTCTGTAATAAGTAATCTTACAGTGACATGGGGCGATAGTTCTGTCTGACAATATAAGCTGACTTATTTTTGGGTCACTGCCTATACATAGGGATTCCCCTACATCCAGTTCAATCTCATATCCGGCATATTCTCCCGATATTACATGAATTTTTCCTTTTGCCACCTTTTCCTTCTCTGGAAGAACCGGTACGTGTTTATTTTTCCAGTCTTTTTCTGATTCTGTGCTTATATTTTCTTCCGTTTCCACAGTTCTCATACTCAAGACTCCCAAAACAACCATGAAAATGGAAGCAATCCATGGAACAACCAATCCAGCTCCTATACAGTGCACAAACAGCACCACCGATCCCTGTGTCGGACTTACACCATCTCCCAAAATTGATTGAATATCAAAGAGTTTCTTAACGGCCTCATTATCCAGAAGCACTGTCAAATCATGCATAGCCTTTACTTCCCAGTAACACATGAGGATTCCAACCAGAATGTACACTGCCGCACCAACCGCACTCCACCCTGTATGAATCCATTTATTTTTAACGCCTGCAATCCCTGTAGCAGCAAATGCACCTGCTATGAAAAGTCCCACAAACGCTACTACTACTGCAATTGTCAGAAAAACCGGAAATTTTATCCACCAAGTAATGATTCCCACCGCCTGATGAAGTTCCTCTTTTGAGTAACCCGGAATAAGATCAGCAAATACTCCATATTCTTCTTCCAGATTTTGCATCTCGTCTATGGAAATCTTGTCCGTTATCTTCTGTCCCAGTGCTGCTGATCCATTTCTGATATTCCAGACGGTACCATTTATCTCTATACTTGTTGCTTCTTCTATACCAAAGTCTGATGGTCTTATCTTTATGACCGGCAAAATGGCAAAACTCAGAATTGATACCAGTGCCAATAAAAGAATCATTCCACATTTTACCTTGTAACTGATTCTTTGCATACGCCTTCCTCTTTTCCTACCAAGTAAAATCTGCGTTGCAGAATGGTACAAACACAAGCGTAGTTTTTCCTACAGAAATACAGTCTCTGTCATTTAATTGAAGAGTACTCAGCACTACACTGTCATTGACATAAAACAGTTCATGAGACTCTCCCGGCTGAGCAAAAAAGACTCTTTCTCTTGGTTCATAGACGATGATCGCATGACGGTTTCTTGATACAGAAAGATCATTTCTCAGCCATACATCCATATCCGAGTCACGTCCAATAAAATTTTTACCATGATAAAGATTAAAGCTCTGTCCTTTGTGAGTTCCCTCTGTGCATACCAGCCAGCCAACAACCGGGCGGAAGTCTGACGGGCTCGAATATACAGTATTTCCTATATTCTGTCTTGCATTTGCGGTCGGCAGTTCATCCACCGCCGGAGGATCATTTTTTAACCAGATTGGAACTGTCTTTTCATCGTCATCTGGCTTAACATCTCTGCCCCAGTCTGAGGTCACCGAATCCAGCGGACGTGTAATGTCATTTCCATTACCAGAATTTTTCATATTCATTCCACCTATCGGAGGTTTTACTATTCTGACCTGTGGCTGTGCAGGAAAAGAATCATTCGGATTCAATGGTGCGGTAGCCCCTGCATCCATATCCGAACTATAACCTACTGTCACAGAATCATCGTTTCCTTCTCCTGCCGTATTACCTGCACAATGCGGGCATGTTGAAAACTTCTCTGCGTCATAAAAATGACCGTTCATACATTTTGTAAGTTTCATAATACTGTTCCTCCATTGTCTTATCTTAATTTAATGTAACTGAATTTGTTCCATTTCCAAGGGTTAATTTTGTTCCTATTGGACATCTGGTTCGCACTTCTTTTCTTAATCTAATAGAATCATTCATGATCGTTCCATATCTCGAATGATCTGTAACATAGTAATAAGCTTCATTCTGGGATGTTCGCACATACTGAATCACACAGTGTACGCGACTGATATCCTGCTCACAAAATACAAGCTGACACATATTCTGGTTTCTTCCAAGAGAAATCTCATCTCCAGCTCCAATCTCAATCACTGCTCCTGCATATTCTCCGGAGATGAAATTGAGTGTACCAAATGAATTCACATATACAGTTCCACCACCAGACCATGCATCTGTTCCATCAGCATGTGGACGAACCGGAGAATTTACTTCCATTCGTCCAGAATCTTTGGGTGATACTGGATAATATTCTTTAATAATTCCAGGTGTTTCCCCTCTTTCTATTTCCACATTATATGCATGACATATCTTGTTTACATTACAGATAAACAAATAAATTGCAATCAAAGGGCCAGCCCCAAATAACAACGCACCTAATACCATCCATAATACATATGTACTTCCTTTTTCATCAATTTTCACTCCATATTCTTCACCAACATTTTTCAGACGATTTCCCTGTTTGTAATACCATACAAAACTATATATTCCAAAAGTTACAGCGGTAAGTAACACAAATATCAGATAATGCGGTGATTTACAACTATCATCCGTGCGTTCCTTATAACCACACGCAGTATTTATATCATTGATCATGGTCCACAGCATATAAATATCATAAATTCCCAATGTCAGCAGTCCAAAAACAATATATTTCCACATTCGCCTCTGATCATTTACTCTTGCCATGTCCATTCCTCCTATGTCTTTTAAATATTTTTCTCCAAAAACCTGGTACCTGTACGGTTTCCTCGTTATCCCACCATCCCTTTTGTATTCTCCGTATCAGCATTTCTGCCTGTATCCGATCAGAAACTGTATAATCTCCTGGTCCCAGGTTTTTTAAAACAAGTGTTTCTCCCACAATCTGCAAATGCTTCAGATCAAAAATTCCTGCATTTACATCTTTTTCTTCTGTTTTTTGAAGCAATTCCTGTATCCCATTTATAATCCTATTTGACAACTCCACTCCTGGTGGATTTTCTTTCTCTGTAACTTCCTCCAGAGTCTCTCCTGGCCTGTACTGGCAGACGTAATATCCCCCAGTATTTTCTTCCGGCAGCACTATCCTGTAAATCTCTGGATACCATTCTTCTGCTTCACTCAGACACTCCATGAACTTTAAGCATTTTTTTCCTGACTCTGTTGCTGGAAGTTTATAAATGCATACTACATTTTCTTTCTCTTTACTCCAGTAAAGACCATCTGGAAATGGAACTTCTGTGTCAAAAATTTTAACAAGTTCATAACCCTTCTTAATCTCATCCGGAAATTTCCAGTTCTGTTTTAAACTCCAATCCTCCGGACATCCACAAAAGGCACATTTCTCATATTTTTCCTGATATTCTTCTCCACATATTCTGCAAATTTTCATATTTTTACCACTCGATTCGGAATTTAATATTGCCTGCAACAATCTCATCATATCGTTCCAGTTTATATTTGTCTCTGATCACCACGCCATTAACCCGTGTTCCGTTTTTTGTTTCCAGGTCTGTTACATACAGATTATCTCCTTCCATTTCAAGCGCGAAATGCTGCCTGGACATCATTGGATCATCACAACAGATATCACACTGTTCCATTCTTCCCACAATCGCACTTCCATCTATTTTGAAGTCCAGTTTTTTTGGTTCGGAAGCTCCATTACTCATCCATATTACAAGATTTTTATTCGGTCCATTATTCTTTTTTTCTGATATCACACGAATGTGATCCCTAATATCTTCCTCATTAATCACTTCACCATTGATAATCGTAAGGCCTTTTTTCTTACGATATTGTCTTATTACTATAACAATAAAGATAATCACTACAATGGTAAGTGGTATCGGCCACCATTTCAAAATCTTATCCAGCACAGATTCTTTCGGTTCATCCTCATTTTTTTTAATCTCCAAAGACTGCTTATGATTCTCCAGAGCATTCTTTTCATTAGAGCAATCTGTAATATTATTTATCTCAATAGAATATTTTCCATTATACAGATCCTGATCAAAGATCAGCTGATAACTGTTGACCGTTTTATTACTCATGACAACCTGATTCAGAGGAATCACTTTGTCATCTTTTTTGAGAATATAGTTGCCTGAAGTTTCCGCATTTCTTACACTCTCTGAATAAGTAACTTCCAATTCATTTGCCTGTTCTCCCGGTTTTACTGTCACAGTCGGTGCAGTGTTATCTGACTGCCCTCTGGATATCATAACAGAATACGTATCTTTGTTGTTCGCACTGTCATTAAAGTAAAGTACAAATTCCTCTGTCTTGTTGCTCACCTCATTTGTATCTGCCTGGAATACAGCTCGATAACTGCTGAGAATCGACTGCTGGATATTGCCCAATGCCTCATATATCGATGTCTGCTCCGACTGTGCAGTCCATGGCAATCCGCCTGTATTTCTTGCAAGTGCTGAAAACTTCCCCTGATAGTTACTGATTGTATCTTTTGAATCTCCTTCGTTATTCTCTACAGCCACAGAATATACCGGAATTCCATTCGTCATAAGATCTTTTTCTACGTTATCCATATTACGGGTATTGTCTGAACAGTCCTTGCCATCAGAGATAATGACTACCACTCTTCGCATCTGTGAATGAGCATCTGCACGATTGATCATATCCGTTACATCAGATATAGCATCAAAAAACACCGTGTTCTGATCCTGGTTCACCAACTGACTGATTACCCCCTGTGCATCCTCACAACTCTGATTTCCATCCAGTCTTACCTCTGTCTGGTTTCCAAACGTCATCAGAACCACTCTGTCCTGTTCACGGATATTCTGTACAAAATTTGATAGTGATGTTTTGATATCTTCAAATCTGGTACTTCGGATAGATGCCGATATATCCAGAAGTACATAATACTCTACACCTTCTCCACTTTCAGAAAAAACAGAATTTGAAATCAGCGTAAGTTCGTTGCTTTCCAGATATGCTGTTGGCTGCTGTTCCTGTGGCGTACTTCTATAATATGCGGTCACATCAGGCATATTTACAGAGACCTGCTCTATCTCATGCTCCGAATCAGCAGAAACAACAACTGTCAGTCCCAGTACACCAACTACAATACTTCCTATAATCATTTTTAGCTTTTTTTTCAGTTCCATACGTGTCCTTCCCTGCAAAACGGAATAAATTCAAACTTACTTCTGCCAAATTCGATAGAATCGCCTGTTTCCAGTTTCTTCGGCTTATTCAGTATTTTTCCGTTTACATATGTAATTGCCCCACTTCCCGGGACAATAAAGAATGTGTTACTTTTGCCGTCATAAACTACAGCACACTGCTTTTCAGATGCAATCTCTGCATCTCCATTCATCCAGATATCGCTGTTCTGACTTCTTCCAATCCAGTTATTACCATGTTTAATCCGATAATCTCTTCCTTTGTCCGGCCCGCTCGTGCATACCAGCCATCCTGTCACCAGATCATTCCCCTGATGCTGATGTCTAAAAATTCCTACTGTGACCGGATCATCATCTGCATCGAGTCCTTCAATTCTGTCTTGGGTAACTGAACCTGAATCATTCAGCCTGATACTTCTGTCATGCGTCTCTATTGGTTCAAGTGCCTGTGTCACTTCCTTGTCATTACTGTCTCGGTACACAGCACCGGCCAATTGCCCTCTATCATCTGGCATTATCCATCGCTGTATTTCAATTCTATTGCCCATTTCTTTGTTACAATAAGGGCATTCCTGAAATTTTTCCGAATCATAAAAATGTCTGTTTGCACATCTTATAATCTTTGCCATAGCTTTCCTTCCCTGCTCAGTCTATTCTTATACAAATTGCTGAATAATTATCCTGCCCCTCGTTTCTGCCACGGAATGCAACAATCTCTTTCATTGCCTCAAGCCACGATACAGGATCCTTGTGTCTTCTAAGCAGACTGATCATCTCTGTTTCTTCTATATATTCCCAAAAGCCATCCGAACACAGAAGGAATGCATCTCCTTTCGTCAGTTCCGTTTCCGGTCCGACAGTATAGGGATTATCCGTCCATTCATAACCAATACTATGAAGTAATCTGTTACGATCAGGATGTTTCCGGACCTGTGATGGTTCCAGTTCTCCAATCTTGACCAACATCTGTGGTACACTGTGATCCACTGTCTGATAATACACCTTGTTTCTGCGGAACATATACAGTCTGGAATCTCCGATGTGTCCCCACCGTGCTGTTCTGCCTGTAATCATAAGAAGAACCAGTGTTGTGCACATATTTCTGTACTCTGCATTTTCTTTTCTTTTTTCACGGACTGCACACTGTGCACCTTCTATAGCTGCTGCAATAAACTGTTCATTCTCCCTATCCCATGCTGCACGGTGAATAACACTGTTGACTGCCGTTCTGGACGCAACTTCACCATGTCCCTGTCCTCCAAGTCCATCTGCAAGTACACAGAGTCTCTGTCCTTCTGTCTCGTGAACCTGCACGGTATCTTCATTATAGCTCCGGCTTCCCTGACAGCTTTTGACTGCATATCGGATTATCATAAAAATCTCCTTTATCATTATCTACATAAGAACTTACCGTTTTCATCACATACTATTAGAGCAGCTGTCTCATCACGTTCTATTCTTATTTTATTCTTCTCTCCATCATATGCAATCACTCTTCCCACCTTGTCATACATATCTTCTTTCAGATTTCCGTCTATATCATATACTTTTAGAGTTCCGTCTTGATTAGATTCTATCTTTACCTGATTTCCACCGGAATCATATGCACTTATCATTCCCTGTTCATCTTTAGATACTCCTGCTGGCCATTCTGGTTTCACTTCCTCTGTTGGTGTTGGTTCCGGTATTACAGTAGATTCCTCTGTTGGTTTCGGTATTACAGTAGGTTCCTCTGTCGGAGTCAACACTGTTTCCAGATTCTCCACCTTCTTATTCAAACTCTCGATATCTTTGGATTGTGTGTCAATCCGAGAATTGCTCACCTTAATCTGCCATCCCAAAACTCCAATACACACTGCCAGAACCACCACTGCAATAACTGTCAGGATTCCTCCCACACTACCTTTTTTACTCTCTCTTTTTCGCTTGTTCTGAACATTCTGAAAGTTATTTTTTTGCTCGTTTCTGTCCATTCTTTTCCATTCTCCTTTTACCCAATATTTCATATTGCTCTCTAAAAGCCTGAACATCTGCCGGTCTTCTTTCAGGATTTGACTTCATCAGTAATGCCAATGCCTGATCTGCACTCCATATTCCAACTCTGAGATCTTTTCGCTTGTGTCTGGCAGTACTGTCTTTTGGATCTCGTCCTGTTATCATAAAGTAGTACACCGCACCAAGTGAATACAAATCTGCATTGAACTCCACATGCCGTCCCAGCAACAGTTCTGGAGCTATATATCCTCTTCGGTAAATGTCAATATCCCCTCTTACCAGATAGAAATATCTCTTTTTTGCATATCCCGGATCAATTAGATGAATCTCGCCCGTTTCACTCAGATAGATATTATCCGGGTCAATATTCCAGTGATAAATACCTCTTTCATGCAACTCTTCCACAACAGAAAGAAGTTTAGACAATAATTCTGCTGCCTTTTCTCCCGGAATTTTTCCGTATTCCTCCACATAATCCTGAAGTGTATATCCTTCCAGATACTCCATCACCATATAAGAAGTTCCATTTTCTCTTATACAACGAAAAACATTTACCAACGAAGAAATATCCTGATTCTGATTTAGCTGCATAATCTCTTTTTCAAAGGCATTCCTGCCTGAAATAAACGTATTATCCTGTGCCTTCAATACTCTGGTCATTTCTTCTCCGGTCTTTCTTCTGGCTGAATTCACAGGAAGATATTCCTTTATCACTACTCTTTTCTGCAGAAGTGCATCCCATGAGAGATATGTAATACCATATTCTGTATAACTAAGAACCCTTCCTATGATATATCTTGCATTGAGTATCGTTTCTGCCTTCAGGCTGTCTTCTTTTTTTCTTATGTCCTCCTCAATATTCCAAGTCGAATATCCGCATACAGGGCATTTATCATAGTTTTCATTATAGTCCCGCATGCATCCCATACATTTTTTCAATGGGTACCCTCCATCTCTACAGTCTACACATTACTGCAACTACAGTTGTGTTATCCTGTTTTTTTCCGGCAAGCCTCTGTGCATTTTCACATAGCCTTCTGGCTGCGATCTGCATATTGCCTCCACTTTCTTCCACAATTGCCACAATCTGCTGCGAATCAAGGCTTTTGTACAGTCCGTCGCTTGCAAGCAGAAGTACATCTCCCACTTCCATCTGGATTGGCTGCTGATTTGTGTCTATCAACGGCAGTCCTCTGATTCCCAGAAAACTGATCAAAGCCTCTCCCTTTACTCTTTCAACAGCTTCATTTTCGGGACTCAATTCGCCTTTCTTCAGCATTTCGTCAATTTTCAGATTATAATTATGCATCCTGTTCAGAGTAGTAATCTGTCCTTTTTTTATATAGTAAATGACACTGTCACCAACAGATCCCCAGTACAGACGATTGTCCCAAAATATAGCTGCAACAGCGGTGGAACCTGCTCCTAGTGGCTTTCCTGATAAATCCTGCAGGCTGGATATTACACGATCTGCCTCTTCAAACTGCCTCTGAAACCATTCCGGTGTCTTACTTTCTTCTGATGGTTTTTGATTTCTAAATGCATCAGCTATGGTTGTAATCCCTGTCGTACTGGCAAGTTCCCCTCCCTGCATCCCTCCCATACCATCACAAACTGCCACAAGCAAACTTTCATCTGACCATTCCATACCTGCAGCATCCTGCTGCGAAGGACGATCTCCCAATATGGAATAACTGGCTGCTTTTAATTGTTCTTTAATCATAGTTTCTCCCTTACACGTATATTAATATCACGCTGATTACCAGAACAGTAATTACTGCGAGCATCACCAGTACTATATTTCTTTTCTGGTCTGAATCATCGAAACTGTCTGAATCGCCTGAATCAGGTATACTTGATTTTCCTGTCTGGTTGCTCTTTCCGAGTATGTCTGGATTTTCTAATATCCCCATATTCCCTGATAGTCCCTTATTGCTTCCACTCAGAGATTCTTCTTGGAGCAGTTGTGCAATCTCAGGAATCTTTTTGAATTCATTATAAAATTCTCTCATATCCAAATAGCGATCCTCAATCTGTAATGCCAGTCCCTTCAACAAAACACTCTGTGCCTGGGAAGATATATTTACTCCTATATCTCTTGGTTTCAGAATGTCATCATCTGACTGTCGATTCTTCGCATCTTTTGGTACTTTTCCACAGATACAGCGATAGAAAGTTGCTGCCATTGAGTACACATCCATCCATGGTCCGATCTTGTAGGATAACTCATATTGTTCTGGGGGCGCATACCCACGTTTTACTGCAACATACCTGGCTTTTTCTGCATTAAGTACAGATTTCGCTCCTCCAAAATCCATAAGCTTGACCCTTCCATCCGTGAGCTTTCTGATATTGTCCGGACTGATGTCTCTGTGATAAATTCCCATACTGTGCAGCTCTATGAGCGTCCTCATTGGCGAACGAAGCAGCTTGAATGCTTCTTCAAGTGATATTTTATCACCTCGTTTTTTCAAAATTGTCCGTATATCCTCCCCCGGAAGATATTCCATTACAATATATGCCGTATCGTTCTCTTCAAAATAATTATAAATATCAACGATTCCCTGCTTGTCCCCCATTCTCTGAAGCAGATCTGCCTCTTGGACAAACTTTTGCTTACACTCATAATAATATCGCTTTCCATCAAGGTTAGCATCTACCAGTACCGTCCTGGTATTACGTCTCACCAACAGTCCCGATATAAACAGCTCTTTGATTGCCACCCTCTCTTCTTTTACAAGATCAAATGCAGAATATGTTATTCCAAATCCACCTTCTCCAAGAACCTTCCCCAAAAGATACCTTCCATTTAATATTGTGAAAGGTTCCAGATGATGTGGTTTTACGGTATACTCTGTTATGTCAAATCCACAATGAACACATTTGTCTGAAGGTCCTCTGTCCTGCATACAATTCAAACATAAATCTTCTACATGCTCTAGCATCTGTATCATCCTTTATTTTGTCGTTTTTGGTAGCTTTATTATACTATTTCACTTTGTCGAAATAAAGTATCTCGCACCAACGACAATCTAAATGTCATCAACAACATACTCTTTACCCTAAGTGCTATATCA
>SKEE01002119.1_pt1 | contig 14208 bp, 10 predicted proteins | sample 4826661 | NCBI WGS metagenome assembly SKEE01 (sample SAMN11008817, study PRJNA524170) | human gut metagenome | biome: Human fecal sample; material: Feces; isolation source: fecal sample from pouch patient p20 | host: Homo sapiens | place: Israel: Tel-Aviv | collected 2016-11-14
CATCTGTAAGATATTTTACAAAATTCGTTCCCGCTTCTTTCTTGAAGAGTCCGCTTAAATATCCTGTGCTGACAGATATTGTGATGCCGTTTATGGATGGTCTGGAGCTGACGGAGATCCTTTCAAGGGAATTTCCGCAGATCCATGTTGTGATCCTCACTGGACATGAGGATTTTCAGTATGCACAGAAATCTGTCGGACTTGGAGTGAAGAACTATATCCTGAAGCCTATCGGTGCCGAAAGCCTTTATAAGGAAATGAAGGAGATCTGCGAGAAGCTTCATATAGAGAACAGCCAGAGACAGTATATCCAGTCAATGAAGAATCAGCTTCGCCAGAGCCTGCCTGTACTTCAGGAACAGACACTGAACAAGATTGTCTGTTCTGCAGACCGTAATCTCAGGCTGTATCTGGAGAGGGCAAAAAGCCTTCAGCTGGATATGAGCCAGGCACCATATGAGATTGGAGTCATGGATCTTGATATGGAAAATATTTCAGGGGCAGATTATGATCTTTATCTTTTTGCATCGCGGAATATTGTGAAAGAATGTCTGGGAAAAGAACATTATGTTTTTGAAGATGGAAAAGACAGAGTGGTAATTTTGTTTCGCTGCGGTACACTTGAAGCAGAATCGCATGATCTTATTTATGATGTCCTCTGTATTATCCAGAAGTCTATCTATAACACGATCCGGCTGAAAACCACCTGTGCACTGGGGACAACGGCAGCCACCCTGGATGAACTGAACCAGGCCTACCGCAATGCAAAGAAAGCACTGGAGTGTAAATATTCACTGGGAAGCAATAATGTTTATGATATTGAAGACCTGAATTATCTGGAGCGTTCCTTCTATTATCCGCAGCAGGAACTTCACCATCTTACTAAGAGTATCATGATCGGCAATACGGAAGAAATCGAACGAGCAGTACGTTCTGTATTTCGTGACAATGGAAAGGACGGTTCCCTTTCCGGAAAAAATGTCAAGGTTATTTATATGGAGGCAATGAATGCGCTTTTGAGAGAACTTGCCGGGCTTAAGGATATCCCGGATGAAATGTGGAACAGAGGATTTGTATTATACCAGAAATTTGAAACATACAGTTCCCTAAGAGAGATGGAGGATGAGCTGATCCGTTTTGCATGCAGTATCCGTGACGAAATGAATTCTGCTCAGACAAACAGTGGAATGCAGGTTATTGACAAGGTGAAGGATTATGTAATGAGAAATTATAAAAATCCGGAGATTTCCCTTACATCAGCAGCGGAATTTGCATCTGTCAGCACAGGATATTTAAGCGGACTCTTCAAGAAAGAAGCGGGAACGAATTTTGTAAAATATCTTACAGATGTCCGTATGGAAAAATCCATGCAGCTGCTTCGATCAACAGATATGAAAACCTATGAGATTGCTTATGAAACAGGATTTTCCAATCCTCATTATTTCAGTGTTTCTTTCAAAAAATATACAGGAATGTCTCCTTCCGAGTTCAGGGCAAAGGAGTAAGCCATGAAGAAAAAACAGAAAAGCAGCCTGAAAAACCGGGCCCTGAGTCAGACAGCGGTGCTGATTATTGTTACCATGTGTATTATGGTTACTGTTTTTTATATGGTCTTTCATTCAAGGGCATTTAATGAACGGGGAAAGTACGAAGAAGAAAATCTGGTAAATATGGAAGCCTATCTGAACAGCTATCTGGAGGAAGTGGATTCCATTGCAAAAAATGTAAATTATAATTATTATCTTCAGGATTATCTGGTAACTGTGATCAAAGAAGAAGATGATTATGTGGATAGCGGAATCGGAAAAAATATGCGTTCTTATGAGATGAGCTCCCAGGCATTCAGTGACACCTTACTTTCCAGGGCAGATATTTCCTCCATTATGATTTTTGGAAAGAAAAAAATGCTCCTGAACAGATCTATGTATACCTATCAGAAGGTCGCATTGGATTATTCCAAGCTGGACTGGTATGCGAAGGCAGTGGCAAAGCCACAGGATGCAATTATCACAGGACCTAACAGACATTCATTTTTTGACACAGATGATGAGGTGATCTCACTGAGCAGGGAAGTCCAGAGCTATGAAAACGGAACCTTCCGAGGTGTGATCCTGATCAATCTGAATATGAATAAGATCACGGAGATCTGTAATTCTTTTCAGGAAAAACAGGAGAATTTTATATGTATTATAAATGATAAGGGCGAGCTGGTTTATGAGCAGCAAAATGGAAGAGAACGCTTCGCTTTTGATGAGAAGGAAAACCGTCAGGAGCTGAATACAGCACTTGGGAAAACGAAGGAGAGCTGTTTCAGGCTGAACTACAGAGGAGAGAAATATCTGGTAACCAGAACCGATATGAAAACAACAGGGTGGACTCTGGTAAGTATGGTTCCGTACAAGTCTGTGATGGCAGAAACAATGGCAATCAGTGGGGTAATGATCCTGGCTGTGGCAATTACTCTTATAGTAACCCTGCTTCTGCTTAACCGGATTCTTACAGGAGTAGTAAAGCCTCTGAAAAAACTGGAAAAATATATGGTTCAGGTTAATCCGGATAATATGGATCAGCGTATGGAAATTCTTACAGACGATGAGATCGGACATTTGTCAATGAAATTTAATCAGATGATGGACCGTATCCGGAATCTGAAAGAGCAGGTGATCGAAGAACAGGAAGATAAGCGAAAGTACGAGCTTCAGGCTCTGCAGGCACAGATCAATCCGCATTTTCTGTACAATACGCTGGATTCCATTATATGGATGGCAGAGACAAATGACTCAAATATCGTGGCAATGACAGAAGCACTGGCAAAGCTGTTCCGGATATCCCTGAACAAGGGAAATGAAGAAATCTCTCTGGAAAGGGAGCTGGAGCATGTGAAAAATTATCTGATCATTCAGAGTATGCGTTATGCAGATAAATTTACATATGAAATTTCAGCAGAGCCTGGTGTGGAACGGTGCAGGACGATAAAGCTGATCCTGCAGCCGATAGTGGAAAACTGTATTTATCATGGCATCAAAAAGAAACGAGGAACAGGAAAGATCACTATCCGGGCGTACAGGCGGGAACAGAATCTGATCATAGAAGTCAGCGATGACGGATGCGGAATGCCGGAAGAAATATGCAGGAAAATCCTTTCTGATGAGATCGAATCTGAGAATATCAGCGGTTCCGGAATCGGAGTCAAAAATGTAAATGAACGCATCCAGCTCCGTTTTGGAAAGAAATACGGTCTGAGCTATTCATCAGAAGAAGGCGTTGGAACGACAGTGACTTATGTTCTTCCATATAATGAGGGAGGCAGTATATGAATAAGAAGCATATGAAAAAAAGGCTCCTGATTTTTGCGGCGGCAATTTTGATGATAATAACGACAGTAACTGTTCATTATAAAACAGAAGTCAGATCTGAGGCAGCCGGTATAAAAACGCAGCAGGAAACAAAGAAAAAAATAATCGGTGCCACCCTTGCATCCAGTCAGGCCAGTTATCAGTATGCTATTGGAAATCTTCTTGTTGCAGAAGCAGAGAAAGATCCGGATTATAAGTTGGAAATCCAGTATGCAGAATGGAATGTAAAAAACCAGGAAGAGCAGATGAGGGATTTTATCCGGAGAAAGGTTGATGCCATCATTTTTTGTCCGGTTAATGCGAAATCCTATCTGAATGTACTTCGCGAGGCAAAGAACGCCGGAATCCCTGTGATCAATCTGAATATGAAGGTGGATACTGTATCTGCGGAATATATTACAACTTATGTAGGGGCAAGTATGTCGGAAGAGGCTGATCTGGCAGGTCAGCTGGTGGTGGAATGTCTTAATGGAAAAAAAGGAAAAGTGGGAATCATAGAAGGTTCTCAGGGAACAGATCCCCAGATTTACAGAACACAGACATTTCTGGAATATCTGTCCAGTTATCCGGACGTTGAAGTTGTGGGGATTGAAGAAGCCAACTGGTCCCGGGCAAAAGCAGGTCTGGCAGCATCCAGACTTCTTTCCCAGAATCCGGATATCAATGTATTTTACTGCCATGACAGCAATATGGCACTGGGAGTTTATGATATGCTGAAGGCAAGAGGAATACAGGACAAGATCCAGGTAATAGGAATTGGAAATGAAACAGAGCATATGGAAGCGGTAAAGAGTGGAAAGCTTTATGGTATTGTAACCCAGCCGCCGGAATATGAAGCGGAATATGCATGGAGCTGTGCAAAAAGAGCTGCTTCGGGAGAAATCCTGAGACTGTGGTATAAGAACCTGGTGGTAAGCCTTACAAAAGATAATATAGACACTTATTTCAGACCGTCACTGGATTAAAAAAAGGACTGTCACTGATGTGAAAAATAAGACTAAACCGATGAAAAAATTGAATTTCAATTTTCATCGGTTTTTCTTATTATACTAATAAATACTTCGTAATGATCGGATTTGTTACTCAGAAAGATGAACTGACATTGGCGGAGGTGTCATTCATGGGAAAGGAGATAAATATGAGCAGTGGAGTAAACAGCACGGGACAGACATATGCTCTGGATATGCAGAAGGTTTCAAAACGTTTTCCAGGTACACTGGCTGTTGATAAGGTAGATTTCCGTGTGAAAAAAGGTGAAGTGCATGCTCTGATGGGAGAGAATGGTGCGGGAAAATCAACTCTGATGAAAATGCTGAACGGTTTGTTTAATGACTATACAGGAGATATCTACATTAACGGAGAGAAGAAACTTCTCCATTCCCCGACAATGGCCAAGGAAGCAGGAATCGGAATGGTATATCAGGAACTTTCTCTTGCAAGAAGAATTTCCATTTATGAGAATCTTCTGGTGGGAAGACTTCCGAAGAAAGGTATTTTTGTAGATAAGAAGAAAGCAATTGAGGAGTCAAAGAAACTTCTTGCAAGAGTGGGACTGGATTATATTGATCCGACTATGGATGTTTCTGAAATCAGCCAGTGCGAAGCACAGCTTGTCGAGATTGCGAAAACTCTTGGCTTTAATCCATCCATTATTGTTATGGATGAGCCCACATCCGCTCTTTCCAGCGACGAGGTTGAACGCCTTTACAAGATCATCCGTCAGCTGAAGGCAGAGGGGCTTGCAGTGGTTTATATTTCCCATCACCTGGCAGAGATCTTTGAGATCGCAGACAATGTTACAGTTATGCGAGATGGTAAGCTGGTAGGCTCCTGTGCAGTAGCTGATACGAATCCGGACAAGCTGGTTGAGATGATGGTAGGAACTCCTGTAAAGAATTTCTATGAGAACCATAAATCCATGGTACAGGATGAAGTTGTACTGAAGGTTGAAGATTATACACACTGGGGATTTTTCCATCATGTAAACTTCGAGCTTCATAAGGGTGAAGTACTTGCTATCTGCGGACTGGCCGGGGCAGGAAGAACAGAGATCGCAAGAGCACTGATCGGTGTGGATAAGGCCGATGGTGGAAAAGTCTATATACATGGAAAAGAGACGCATTTCAGGAACTTCGGAGAAGCTATCGCCGGAGGACTTGGATATCTGACAGAGGATCGAAAAGTCGTAGGTCTGGCACTGAACCAGACAGTTGGTGATAATGTGACCTCCTGTATTATTGATCGGAATTCCAACGGTATTTTCTACAATCAGAAGAAACTGAACGGACTGATTGATGAGAAGATCAATGAGATGAGCGTTTATCCGGCAGACAGAGACCGTCTGGTAAACAGCTTCTCCGGTGGAAACCAACAGAAGGTGCTGATGGCCAAATGGCTGGCAGCAGGTGTTGATATCCTGATCCTGGATGAACCTACACGAGGTGTTGATGTTAATGCCAAGCAGGTTATCCATAATGTAGTTAAGGATTATGTATCAAAAGGCAATTCCGTAATTCTTCTTTCTTCTGACCTTCCGGAAGTTGTGGGACTTGCAGACAGAGCAGTGATCTTACGTGAAGGACATACGATCGGAATGATCCGGAAAAAAGATATGACGGAAAATTCAATACTGATTGCAGCTAATGGGGAGGGAGAGTTCGTATCATGTCAGAAGTAAATAAAAATGGAAATACTGCCGCTCCAAAGGTAGATACAAGAAAAACAGAGATCAACAAAGCCAGCCTGATCTTTAATCAGCTTGGCATCTGGATCATTGTTGCAGGACTTATCATTCTGGGAATGATCATTTCGAAAGGACAGTTCTTCGGAAAAAGTAATATCCAGTCTATTCTGGAAGCAGTAGCCCTGACCGGTATGGTCTGTGCAGGACTGTTCTACGTTACATATTCAGGAAACATGACAGATATGTCTGTGCCGATCACAATGGCATTCGGCGGAGTTATGGCAGTACAGTGCATTAACTTCGGTTTTGTGGGATCTATTATTGCAGGACTTCTTGCAGGTGCCCTGATCGGTCTGATCAACGGTTTCATGATCGGTAAGATGAGAGCCAACGCCATCATCTGGACACTGGCGGTAAATCTTTTGATATCCGGTGTCATACGAGTAGTATGGCAGGGAAAAATGCTCTACGCAGAGGATATCGCGAAAGAGAGCATGCAGTCATCTGCTGAAAAGTTTTACGCGATTTCCAGAACCTATATCGGTGGAGCAATCTCCCTGATGGCAATCGTTATGCTGGTTATGTTTGTGATCTCATGGGTGATTCACACAAAAACAGCATTCGGACAGAAACTGAAGATCATCGGTACCAATTATGAAGTAGCGAAATTTTCAGGAATCAACTGTACAAAACAGATCATTATCGCATATGTGATCAATGGTCTCTGCAGCGCAACAGCTGGTATCTTTTATGCAGCTCTCAGAAAATGTGCTTCCTACGAAAACGGAACCGGTTATGATTTTGATGCTCTGACTGCGATCCTTCTGGGTGGCGTTTCCCTGAACGGTGGAAAAGGAAGTATTGTTGGAACCTTCGGTGGTGTTCTTGCTTATGGTATCCTCAACAATATTCTTTCCTGGATCGGTCTTGGGACATACACCAAGTATCTTGTCCAGGGTATCGTATTCCTGTTCATCGTATGGTTAAACACACATTCAAACAGAAAGTTGGGTAAAGCATGATGGAGAAGAAATTTAAGCTGAATGCAGCAATGATCAACAAAAACCGCGCATTTTTATTACTTGCGATCGTACTTTTCTGTGGACTGTTTGTGGACAATTTCTATACAGCCTACAATATCCGGGCAGTAACAGGTAACGGAAGTCTTGTTATCTGGCTGGGACTTGGATTTACTATCGTCCTCATTGCAGGGCATATGGATATGACAGTTATGTACATGTCAACCTTTGCAGCACTTCTTACACTTGGGCTTCACAGCAACCAGAAGCTTCCGTGGGCAATCTGCATTCTCATCGGTGCTCTGATGGGTGTTGTAAACGGCCTGATCATGGGACTGCTTGTTACAAAGCTGAAGATCCACGCATTTATCGCAAGTATCGGTATGCAGCTGGTTCTCAAGGGAATCATGTATGTGTACTGTAACGGAAGTGAGCTGAGTATCGGAAGAGATTATGATCTGAATGAGAAGCTGAATAATCAGCTGCTTCCATTTCTTCCATTCTCAACGTACTTTATTATCACAACACTTTTTGTAATCCTGGTAATTGTAATTCTTCGTTACACAAGACTTGGAAGAAATATCCATATGGTAGGTGGCAATGCAGAGACAGCATGGCTTGCAGGTATCCACAGTGACCGTGTTGTAATAGCAGCATTTATCATTTCCGGACTTGCAGCAGGACTTGGCGGAGCATTGAACGGAATCTATTCCGGCGCGGCGAATGTAACCATGGGTGAAAAAGGAATCTCACCTTTCTATATGGCATTTACAGCAACTGTTATCGGTGGAACAGATATCTACGGCGGCAAAGGAAGCGTAGGCTGGACCTACATTTCTCTTCTGATGATCGCGTTCCTGAAATCTCTCTGTAAATCCACAGAGCTTCAGGTACTGGTTATCGGTGCAGCACTTGTGCTTTGCCTGATCTATGAGACAGTTGCAAAATACAATAAAGATAAGATCCTTGGACGTCGTCCGAATCTTCATCTGGAACATCTCAAAGAGATGAAAGGTGCAAAATAAGTAATGAAAAATAATAGGGGAAATTAAAAGCGGAGGGAGCTTTTAATAAAATAAAAACTATATAAGGTATAGGAGGAAGAAAACATGATGAAAAAGAGACTGGCGGTTCTGTTATGTGGTGCTATGTTGTTAGGTACGGGGTCTGTAGCATTTGCAGAGGAGAACACAGACGCCCAGGCAACTGAGGCAGAGGCAAGTGATGAGAGTGCAGAAGAGGAAGCAGTAGAAGTTCCGGACGCTGCAAAAGATTCTTACGACAAACTGCAGGAAGCAGAAAAAACATTAAAAACAACAGATGACCATCTCATGATGGAAGCACCGCTTAGCTTCGATGTTCCGGAAGTAGACGGAGATGCTGCATATTGTGAAGACAATTACGAAGAGACAGATGCCAATCACTGGCATTACAAAGAGTATCTTGACTGGGACGAGGCAAATGATGCAAAATTCCCGGAGTCACCGGCAGATGGACAGGAAGGCAAAAAAGTTATCCTGATCGTTCATGGTGCACATGCCTGGACAACATGCTACACAGAGGCTTTCCAGAAAGCATGTGATGCAGTCGGAATGGAAGTAACTGTTTATGATCCAAACTGGGATCAGGGAAATCAGGACAGCTACATTGACCAGGCGATCAACGAGCATCCGGATGCAATCGCATTGATTCCGCTTTCCGCTGACCATGCAACACAGCAGTTCAAGAAGATCACAGACGCTGGAATCCCGGCATTCTGTGTAAATACAACACCAGAAGCAGAAGCTATGAACTACATCATTTCCTACACTGGCCCGAATGACTGGTACCAGATGAGAACACTTGCCGATATGCTTGGCGAGAAGATGGAAGGCAAAGGAGGAGTTGCTTACATTACACATAACGTAGGTGGATCTCCTTACTATGCACGCTGCTATGGACCTATGACAGAGCTTGCTGAGAAATATCCGGATATCGAGACACTTGATATCCAGTCTCCTGGATTTGAGGCTTCCAAGGTTAAACAGGTCGTATCCGACTGGATCACAAAATATGGCGATAAATTAAATGCTATCGTTCTTGCAGATGACTCTGACCAGGCTATCGGTGCAGCTGAGGCTTGCGAGGCAGCAGGACGTGACGATATCGTAATCGTTGCAGCTGGTATCTCCAAACAGGGTCTTGATCTTGTAAAAGACGGAAAACTTTATGGTATGTCCTATCAGACCTGCCAGGGTGATGCTGGTCTTGCAGTTCGTACAATCTCCGAGTGGTTCTGTGGCATTGATGTAAACCGTGTAAACTATCTGAGAACAGACGTTGTTACTTCTGAGAACACAGCAGACTTTGAGCCGTGCCAGTGGTAATAAAAAAGAATAAACATGTCTGCTGATGCGGATGTCTGGATGCCGTCTCCTTTGAGGGAGGCGGCATTTTCAAACTGTGGATTGTGAAGAGCTTATGCAGCAGTGGCTTGTGTGGGCATGAATAATGGAGGTAATGGAATGAAAGCAGAAGAAGTTAGGATCTCCGAATGGGAAGGATATCAGAGAAAGGATTTTAAACTGGATGGCCATGAGTGTATCCTGGTCATGCCGAAAGAAGTGCATCCGGGAAAACCATGGGTATGGCGCGCAGAGTTTTTCGGAGCTTTTGATTATGCAGACAGAGCACTTCTTGAAAAAGGCTGGCATATTGCATATATGATGATCAGCGACATGTACGGATGCCCGGAATCCATAAGCCTTATGGAAATGTTTTATCAGTATATCACAGAGGAAGAAGGCCTTAATAAAAAAGCAGATCTTTTCGGCTTCAGCCGAGGCGGTCTTTATTCTGTCAATTATACGGTGAAAAATCCTGAAACGATCTCCACGCTGTATCTGGATGCGCCGGTTATGAATGTGACGAGCTGGCCGGGAGGATATGGAGCAAGTGAGCGTTATTCGAAAGAATGGGAAGAGTGTAAGGCAGTTTATCATCTCACAGATGAGAATGCTCTGGAGTTTAGGGGGAATCCTCTGGACAAAATGCCTCAGCTTCTTAAAGCGGGGATCAGGATCATGCTGGTAGCGGGTGCGGTTGACAGTGTTGTGCCTTATCAGGAAAACGGTGCCAATCTGGTCAGATATTATGAGGAAAACGGCGGCCAGATCAAAGTGATCGTAAAACCGGACTGTGACCATCATCCGCACAGTCTGGAAGATCCTGCACCGATCGTAGAGTATATTGCAGATAATTTCGAGAGAAACTGAGAAGAGATATACTTAAAAACAAGTATGCCTACCAGAAACTAATCATAAACAGCCAGAAATTAAGAATTGTACACATTGGCTGACCGGGGTACAATATAGGCAATTCAAAAAACAATTAAACGAAATGCAAAGGCGCATTTGTTGTAGAAATACAGCGAATGCGCCTGTTTTTTTACCAGAATGAACGCAGGATGCAGAGGCAGATCGCGGGATGATTTTCAGAAAGAGAGGGAATGTATTATGGCAAAGAGCGAACAGGTAATCAAAGATCTTGATAGAGTGATCGGACTGATCAACACAGATATGAAAGATATTCCGGCAGAGGAGAAAAAACAGATGGTGGCAGATACCATCGATCATTTTGACAACTATGTAAGCCCGGGCTGGCTGAAATACCGTAAATCTGTTTCTTCTGACTCTGAGCAGGGTGCAGTTCTTGAGTGGCAGGATGAAGGAGCTTATTGCTATGGACTGAACGGAGAAAAATTTATCGACTGTCTTGGCGGCTTCGGTATTTACACCTGTGGTCACAGAAATCCGGAGATTCTGAAAACCGTAAAAGCGCAGCTTGATCATCAGGCACTTCATTCTCAGGAACTTCTTGATCCGCTTCGTGGATATCTTGCAAAAGCACTTGCAGATATCACACCTGGCGACCTGCAGTACTGCTTCTTCACAAACGGCGGTGCAGAGGCCGTTGAGATGGCTCTGAAGCTTGCACGTATCGCAACCGGCGGAAGATGGTTCATTTCCACAGTAGGTGCTTTCCATGGCAAGAGCATGGGTGCAATCTCCATGGGTGGTAAAAGTACATACCGTACTCCTTATATTCCGATGGTACAGCAGGTACAGCATGTGCAGTATGGTATTGCAGATGATGTAAGAAAAGCGATCAAGAACCTTCAGGCAGTTGGAGAGAAGGTTGCCGGTGTGATCCTTGAGCCGATCCAGGGCGAGGCTGGCGTTATCGTTCCTCCGGCAGGATACCTTCAGGAGGTTCGTGAGATCTGTGATGAGACAGGTGTGGCGCTGATCTTTGATGAAATCCAGACAGGTATGGGACGTACCGGTACAATGTGGAGATGTGAGGCAGAGGGTGTTACACCGGATATCATGACATATGGTAAAGCTTTCGGCGGCGGTATCATGCCGATCACAGGTATCATCTGTAAACCGAAGATGTGGGTTCAGGATCTGATCGACAACCCATGGCTTCTTGGCTCTCCTACATTTGGCGGAAACCCGGTATGCTGTGCAGCAGCTATCGCAACTATCAAATATATGCTTGAAAATGATATCCCGGGTGTCTGCAAAAGTAAAGGTGAGATCCTGAAAGCAGGACTTCAGAGCCTTGCGGAAAAATATCCTGAGATCATCCAGGAGGTTCGTGGTACAGGTCTTATGCTTGCAGTTGAGTTCCATACATGTGAGCTTGGCTATGAGACTGCAAAGGGTCTGTTTGCAAGACGTGTCATGACAGCAGGAACACTTGTTAATGCGAAAACCATCCGTTTCGAGCCTACAGCTGTTATCTCCGAACAGGATATCAAGGATGTTATCTCCAGAATGGACGAGGCTCTTGCTGATACAAAGAAAGAACTTAATGTATAAGATAAGACAGAATTTTACAGAGAGTATTTTTTATGCGGAAAGGCATCGGCTTAGCTGGGCTGATGTCTTTTCTGAATGAATTACAAAGCATTTATATTGATGGATATGCTGCAGAGATAGACGTGAATATCTGAGTTAATGATCAATGTATTTTTTCAGAAAGGGATGATATTATAAGATGAGCTTATGCAGAATAGAAGTCATCACAAGCCTTGCAAAATTTTCCAGCCTGAAATCTGCACTTAGTAAAGCCGGTGTCAGAGGTATGACTGTTATGCAGGTGCTTGGTTGTGGTGTGGAAAAAGGTACCCGTGAGTATGAAGTGGATGAAAATTATGAGATGGAGCTTCTTCCGAAGCAGCAGATCAGTGTTGTGGTAAAAAAGGAGCAGGTGGATAAGATTGTGGAAGTGATCAAGCACGAGCTTTATACCGGTCATATCGGTGATGGTAAGATTTTTATCTATGATATTGACAATGTGATCCGCGTGCGTACTGGTGATGAAGGGGCAGATGCTTTATAGATGATGGATTGCGGATCATGGAAGGATGGTCTGTATTATAGAGCAGGCGAGGGTGTCCGCAGATAAAGCGGAACTTCGCCTGTTTTTATGCTGGATATTTTTTATGACTTATGTTTATATAATGCGAATGTCCATTTCATTATAGGGGAGGTGCTTGGGATTATGAGTGAAGATAAGAAATTAGGATTGGGAAGTGTTGTATCTATATCAGTAGGTTTGGTCATTGCCACAAGCTGTCTGGTTTCCCTTGGACAGGGTGCAGGTACTGTTGGCGTTGTGTTTGTTTTTTCTATGATCATTGCCTGCCTTTTAAATATGACTACGGTGGCTTCGCTTTCGGAGCTGAATGCGATTATGCCGAATACGACGGGTGGTCTGGCACAGTATACTCTGGCGTGCCTTGGGCCTTTTCCTACATTGATCTCCATGGTTGGTGGGTATCTGCTCTGTAATATTCTGTCATCTGGTGTGGAGGCTTCGATTTTTTCCTATGCGATGGCCCAGACGATCCGGCTGCCGATTCCAAGTATCGGGTATACGCTGGTGATGACGATTGTGATCATGATTGCGAATCTTCATGGCGTGGATATGTTTGCAAAGATTCAGGATCTGGTTGCGTTTCTTTTGGTTGGTTCTATGATTATCATGGGGCTGATCGGTATGTTTAAGCTGGGCACGGGTCAGGTAGTTTCTCAGCCGTATACTATGGCTACGAAGCCTTCGGAGCTGTTTTCTGCTACGGCTACGGCGTTCTGGCTGTTTATCGGGGCGGAGTATGTGATCCCGGTTTCCAAGAGTGTTAAGAATGCGAAGAGGAATGTGCCTCTTGGTATGATTATTGGTCTTGCTCTGATCTGTGGTGTGCAGTCGATCATGGTGTTTGGTTTTCATAATTATACTCCCTGGCAGGAGTTGATGGATTCTCCAGCGCCGCATTTGCTTTACGGGGAAAATCTTCTTGGCAGTGTGGGGAAAATCTGGATGACTCTGGTGGCTGCGCTTGCGGTTGTGAGTACGCAGAATTCTACGGTGAATGGGCTGGCGAGTATCTGTCAGGGTATGGCGAAGATGAATATGATGCCGAGGATTTTTGCGAAGACGAATAAGCATGGGGTTCCGTGGTTTGGGGTTGTGTTTGTCAGTGTGACGATTTTTATTTTTGCATTGATCAGTAATAATTCTTCTTCTATTATTTCGTTTTTGATTCTGGTGGGGTCGGTGTTCTGGATGATTTCTTATGTTTTGGCGCATGTGGATGTGTTGATTCTCAGGAAAAGAATGCCGAAGGTGCCGAGGAGTTTCAAGGTTCCTTTTGGGCCGGTGTTTCCGGTTATTGGTATTGTGGGGACTTGTTATATGATTTTGAATATTTCTTCGGATCCTGTGGAGAGGAATTTGATCTGGTTGGTGGTTTTGATCACTTTTCTGGTTTTGGCGGTTTATTCGTTTTGGTGGATTAGGACTAGGATGAAGATGCCGGTGTTTAGGAGTGTGCCGATTCAGAAGGTTATGGCGATGGAGAATGAGTTGTTTTATACGATTCGGAAACGTCGGGGGATCTGGAGGTAATATTTGGATATTTGGGAGGACGCTGCCTGGTGGGTGGCGTTCTTTTTGTGTGTGGGAGGGACAGAAAAGCGGACGCCAGAGGGAGAGGATATCGGCCCGGGCAAGGACTCCGTCGGGGGATACAACTAGGGTTCCGTGAGGGGGGAGAGAAAGAGGTACGCCAGAGGGAGAGGATATCGGTCCGGCCAAGGAC
>SKEE01002123.1_pt1 | contig 14187 bp, 6 predicted proteins | sample 4826661 | NCBI WGS metagenome assembly SKEE01 (sample SAMN11008817, study PRJNA524170) | human gut metagenome | biome: Human fecal sample; material: Feces; isolation source: fecal sample from pouch patient p20 | host: Homo sapiens | place: Israel: Tel-Aviv | collected 2016-11-14
CCTTTTTCCGTCTCTGTCGGCTGTTTGACAATGACCCATTCTCCGAAATCATGTCCCGTCACAACAACCTCCAGTGAATTGCTTTCCACCTGCGCACTTGTCAGGGTTCCGTCGTCGGCAGTGACCTTCACACTGTAGGTTCCAGCCTCTTCTACTTCCAGCCTGTTCGACTCTGATACTCCCCGGCCTGTGGCTTTTGCTTTGATCTCTTTGCCGTCTTTATACCAGGTATAGGAGAAGGTGATTCCTTTCACTGCCTCGTGACTCGCCGTTGTTGTAAGCACCACTTTATCTCCGGTGTGAACCGTAACCTTTCCAGCTGCGGCATTATCAGCGTCTACGGCAACCGTCGGTGCGTTCAACACCCATTTCGCATGTAAGGTCATATTGCCCTTAACAGGGGACTCGAAATCCCACAGCGTTCCATCCTGAAAATCTGCCGTGGTATACCAGCCCTGCAGTGTTCTTCCCGCCCAGGTCATCGCCGGTTTTCTCGCTTTATTCCCTTCCTTTACCCGGATATCCCCAATCGTTGCATACCGGCTGCCGGTTTCGTATTTAACTGTGTAGTATTTATCGGCTAATTTCCATACAGGATACAGAACCGTATCTTTTGTCACAGTATCTGTCGCAAAGTTCCAGTCTGTATCTGTCTGCGCATTTTTCCAACCAATCAGCTCATATCCCTCTTTGGATGCTGATGGAATCTGATCATCTGTAATCGACTCGTTTGCCTTTACATAAGCCTCTCCATAATTCTCAGAACCGTCCTTTTCCCGGAACAGCACCTGGATCTTGTTCATGCTCTGCAGATCCTGTCCGTTTTTGTCAATATGCGTTTGCAAAACGCCAATAAGAAGAGCCCGGCTTTTTCAAAGCCGAGCTCCTACTGTAGAATCAGTATGCTTTTTACACAATACCTGTTTATACGTTATCTTTCCTTAAACTATCTGTTCTTTCTTCTCCGGGTTCTTCCTGCGAATCCAGCCAACAGAAGTCCGGAAAGCAGGGTCAGCACCATATTTACTCCGATCTGACTGAAGTCTCCGGTTTTTGATGCTGTGTTTCCTTTTACAGCGGTGTTGTTTCCGGAGGTTCCATTTTGGGTCTGACCTTTGTTCTGGTTTCCGTTTCCCTGATTGTCTGTTCCCGGTTTCTCCTGATCCGGATTACCTGGATTCGTTGGATTTTTGTCCTCGTCCGTTGTCCGGTCTTTGGTGAAACTCCAGCTTCCGGTGAAGATAAGCCCTGTTACGGCTTCTTTTTCATCTGCATCATATCCTTCGAATTTCCAGGTTCCGTTTGTAACTTTTACCGTTGTTTTTTCCGGCTGAATTGCTTTGACAGCCTCTCCCTTTGCATAGCTGTTCGTATCTTTTGGAAGCAATGCAAGAACCTCTGCCGGAAGCTGTGCATCTTTTGTTTTGCTGGTGAATTCATAGCTTACCGAGATGTTTTTCTCTTCTCCCGGTTCTGCCGGTACCGTCACCCGTTCTTCATAGCCACATACCTGACAGCTTCTGACCTTTACTGTTCCGGCTGCCCTTGTCTGCTGTGTCTCTACGCTCCAGTCTCCGAAAATATGAGCTGCTGCCTCTGTCTTATTCTGACATTCTCCACACTCTTTCCAGTGCTGTGTCGCATCAAATTTCCAGTCAGTTCCATATGTATGACCATTCTTTGTGATCGTGATTGTTTTTTCCACCGGATCAGAATGCGATTTCCCATCATCCGCAGTCACAACAACCTTGTATTCTCCTGGTTCTGTCACTTCCAATGTATCATTGCTGGTTCCTTCTGTCACCAGAGTTCCGTCCTTGTACCACTGCCACTCATAAGAGATATTGGAAGCCTCATGCTGTGTAAACTCAGTTTTTAAGGTCACCTTATCTCCATCTTCCCCATGTAAATGGTCTTTGTCCGCTACCAGTTCATAAGTCGCCGGATTCAGTTTTAATACCGGATACAGATTAATAGACATAGTTACTATATCATTGTCAAAATCCCAGACTTCTCTGGTATCTGCTCTTCTCCATTCAACTACACGGTATCCCTTTTCTGTTACTTCTGGAATATCATTCTTTGAAATTGTTCCTTTTGGCAATACCCGCACCGTTTTATACAGCTTGTGATTTCCGTCAGCTATGTAACCGTCTTCCACAAAGTCAACGCTCAGAGTACGAATCGACTGTAGATTCTGTCCATCCTGAATGATCGCCTCATTCACATGCCCATCTGCCGGTGTAAAGTGCTTTATATCCGGAGTGATTCCCTGTACATAAGATACGATCGTCCGGTTGTCTGCCCAACTGGTATCTCTGATCGGTACGGCTGTTACCGGGGTAAACGCTCCGACAACATCCACCTTTGCATCCGGGAACCAGTCGTCCTGAAGGAACACATCATCTTTGATATCCGGTGAGCCACTGAGCTTCAATGAGGCACATTCGGATGTTTTGGATGTATCTCCTCTCAGAATAATTCCATTTCCAGCCAGATCTGCCGTATTGCCGGTGATCGTTCCCCCGGATATATTGATAGTAACCGTCTGAGTATAGGAATAGCCCATAATTCCTCCGCCATTCCCACCGGCCTTGTTTCCGGTGATACTTCCACCTGTCATAGTAAATGTTGTGCCCTGACCGTCATCGCCTTCAAGAAAGATTCCCGCAGCATTTGCCGTGCTTGTATTATCTTTCACAGCACCGGTTCCGCTCAGAGTTACGGTTGGATGTCCGTTGGCATTGATCCCGCCTCCCCACTGGGAACTGTTGGATGCAATCTCACCTCCGGTGATATTCAGGATGCCGGCGTCATTTAACAGCATGCCGCCTCCGCTTGTAGCTGTATTATGGTGTACAGATCCACCTGTCATATCAACCTTCCCGCGAATCGCAAATGCACCACCATGTCCGTTGGTTCGATTCTGGTATATCTCTCCTTTTTTCAGGTTAAAGGTACAACCGTCATCTACAAGTATTGCTCCTGCCTGATCTGCCGTACTGCTGTTGCCCCAGATCTTTCCACCGTTCATAATAAAGCCTGATGTACCGCCCATCGATGACAGTACTACCGCACCTGCGCTTGTTCCCTCATTATTGCAGATTTCTCCGCCATTCATTTCAACAGATGCATTCTGAACAGATAATGCTGTCGTTTTACTGTTACAGATCTTTGTTGTACCGTTTATTACCAGGCGGCTTCTATTCTTCACTTCAACACAATGTTCCGTTCCCGACTTATTTTCTCCGTCAAGTGTCACGTTCTCAAGAGTAAGCGTTGCCCCTTGATCTACGGTAAACATCGTACGGTAATTATCGGACACCCTCTTGAAGGTTACATTGGAAAGATTTGTATTTTTATCAATGGTAACGCCTGCAAGTGTAAGATATACCGTTCCTCCTTCTCCGGCTAACTCCACAGCTTTGTCCAGCGTTTTGACTGCATTTGCAGACGTTGCGCCGTCCTTACCATCTGATCCACTTACTGTGTTCAGATAGACCGTTTTGGCTGCCTGTACGGCGATTCCTTCCTCTTCTTTTGATTCCTGAGTCTGTACCTCTGTCGCATCTTCCCGGGCAGAGTTCTTTTCCTGTGCTACTTCTTCAGACTCATTCTTACTGTCTTCTTCCTTTCCGCCTCTCTCTGTGGATTCCTGCACTTCCTGTGATGTCTCTTCCTGCTCATTCAGTGCTTCCGTTTTCTTTGATTCTTCCCCGCCTTGCTGAACTGCTGTCGGCATATCCGTACCGGCTGCAAAGGAAACATTTCCCACAGTCATACTCATGACCGTAGCAGTCGTCATCAGTATTGCCAAGACTTTTTTCAGTTTCATCCCGTTTCCTTCCTTTCAAATTTTTAATAACTACCACACAATGGGTATTGTGTGGTAAATCATATAATATTGACACTTTCGTATTTTATATTGTATAACTCATATTAACCTATTATGACAATTTTTGTCAATTTTTTCAGGTGTTTTTCTGAAGGTGCTAAAATTTAAGCTAAAATTTTATTGAAACTTCCCGTTTTGACCTTTACGGGAATTATGTATTATTCAGGAATTCCTGACCTACGGCTACTCTTTCACTGTCATCGGCACTACCGGTGGAAAAGGCTCCTCCTTTGCCACGTTCATATCACCACTCCATATTCGCTACAAAAGCGGGAAGTTACCATGAAATTTAACGTTTTTAATCTTCTTTTGCCCAGCCGTAAGCATATTTTACAGCTTTGTTCCAGCCTTTGATCATCTTGCTTCTCTGCTCGTCATCAATCTTAGGCTCGAATGTCTGATCGATTGCCCAGTTCTTGATCACATCTTCTTTGCTTTCCCAGTATCCGACTGCAAGACCTGCAAGATAAGCAGCTCCCATTGCCGTTGTCTCTACACACTGCGGACGGTTTACCGGTGCGTTAATGATATTCGCCTGTGTCTGCATCAGGAAATCGTTGGCACTTGCGCCGCCGTCAACCTTCAGTGCAGCAAGATCGATTCCGGAATCTGCTTTCATTGCAACAAGAACATCATTTACCTGATATGCCAGTGATTCCAGTGTTGCGCGGATAATGTGATATTTGTTCACTCCACGTGTAATTCCTACAATGGTTCCTCTTGCATACTGATCCCAGTGTGGTGCTCCAAGTCCTGTAAATGCAGGTACTACATAACATCCATTCGTATCTTTCACTTTCTTTGCCATATATTCAGAATCCGGTGCAGAATCAATAATACGAAGTTCATCTCTCAACCACTGGATCGCTGCTCCTGCTACAAAGATCGAACCTTCCAGCGCATAATTTACTTTGCCGTCTAATCCCCATGCAACGGTCGTAACCAGACCATTTTTAGAAAATACCGGCTTTTCTCCTGTATTCATCAGAAGGAAACATCCTGTTCCGTATGTATTCTTTGCTTCTCCTGCGTTAAAACATGTCTGGCCGAATAATGCTGACTGCTGGTCTCCTGCTGCTCCTGAAATTGGGATCGGTCCTCCAAGATAAGACGGATCAGCCTCTCCGTAGATGCAGCTGGATGGTTTTGGTTCCGGTAACATACATTTCGGAATATCCAGTTCTTTAAGGATCTCATCATCCCACTCCAGTGTATTGATGTTAAATAACATTGTACGAGAAGCATTCGAATAATCTGTCACATGTGCTGCACCCTTGGTCAGTTTCCAGATCAGCCATGTTTCAACTGTACCGAATAACAATTCTCCTCTTTCTGCCCTTTCTCTTGCTCCCGGCACATTATCCAGAATCCATTTTACCTTTGTTCCTGAGAAGTATGCATCAATGACCAGTCCTGTTTTTTCACGGAATTTGTCTGTTAATCCTTTTTCTTTTAAGGAATCACAATATTCTGATGTTCTGCGGCACTGCCATACGATCGCATGATGTACCGGTTCTCCTGTTTCTTTATCCCAGACGATTGTTGTTTCACGCTGATTTGTGATACCGATCGCTGCAATATCTTCTGCCTCTGCATTGATCATATTCATTGCTTCTACCGCAACACCAAGCATACTTGCCCAGATCTCATCTGCATCATGCTCTACCCAGCCCGGTTTTGGGAAATACTGTGTGAATTCTCTCTGTGCCACACTGCACATCTCACCTTTCTCATTAAACAGAATACATCTGTTACTGGTAGTTCCTGCATCCAATGCCATTACATATTTTGCCATATTCATTTCCTCCTGATTTTTCGTTTCATTTTACTTGCTACTTTTTCGCATGCGTTCTATTTAAATTGCTCCCTCAAGCAATTAAATACTCTGTTTTCTCTTATACAGTTATTACATCTTCCATACCTGATGATTGGTTGATGATACTGCAATTGCTCCGGCTGATAATGCAGCCATCACATCTTCTTTATCTGTGATCAATCCTCCTGCTATGATCGGTGTCTTCACTGAACCACAGATCCGTTTGATCACTCTTGGCATCACACCCGGAAGTACTTCTATAAAATCCGGTCTCACCATATGTTGTTGCTGTCTGATATTTTCAAATGCCATGGAGTCCAACAGAAAATATCTGAGAACCGTATACATTCCAAGTTCTTTCGCTTTCTTATTCTTACTTGAAGAAGACATCGTATCGTTATTGATAAGATAATCTGTCTTTTTAGAAACAGAACCTGTCACTTTGCCTCCAAGGCTTTCGATCTTCTCTTTTAGTTCCTTTCGGTTTGCAAAGTGCTCTACCGTTCCGGTAATAACAAATGTCTTGTCTAAAAGGCTCTGTGCCGATTCTCCTTCTGCTGATATATTCTCCACTTCAAAATGTAAATATGGGAGTAGCTTTTCAAGGAGCTTCTGGTTATGGATATTATCAAAGTAATCTCTTACACTTGCCGCGATCACTTCTCCGATTCCATCGATCTGTGTCATCTCTTCTACGGATGCTCCTCGGAGATTCTCTAACGAATTGCCAAAATGACGGCATAAAAGCTTCGCATTTGAACTTCCAACGTTAAGAATTCCGATTCCATAAACAAAACGGAATAACTGTGTCTCTCTTGACTTTTCAATAGACTGTATCAAATTATTATACGACTTCTCACCAAATCCGTCCATAGCAATAATCTGCTCTTTATATTGTTCTAAAGTGTACAGGTCATTCAATTCAGACAAAAATCCCTGCTCGATCATTTTCATCAACGTTGCTTCTGACAATCCTTCAATATCCATCGCATCACGACTCACATAATGAGAAAAGAGCTTTACTTTCTTTGCGCTACAATACGGATTCACACAGTATAACGTCTTCACATCATTCTCAATCCGCACTTCTGTCGCACCACCACAGGCAGGACAATGGGCAATCGGACTGCATGTTCCACTTCTCGTCAAATTCTCAGCGATCTGAGGAATGATCATATTTGCCTTATAAACTTTGATATGATCATTCTCTCCAAGCTCCAGTCCTTCCATAATGCTGATATTATGAAGGCTCGCGCGACTGACTGTCGTTCCCTCAAGTTCCACCGGTTCAAAAACAGCAATCGGGTTAATAAGCCCTGTTCTTGACGGACTCCACTCAATGTGTAAAAGTTTTGTCTCTGCCTCCTCATCTGCCCATTTAAACGCAATAGCATTACGAGGAAACTTTGCCGTTCTTCCAAGAGAATTCCCGTAAGCAATATCATCATAAATAAGAACCAGTCCATCTGAAGGGAAATCATTTTCTACGATTTTTTCTGAAAACTGCTGAACTTCTTCGATAATATTTTCTCTTGTCACTCTCTTATACGGTACAATTTCAAAGCCGAGATCCTGTACCCAGAGCATATTACTTTCAACAGAATTCTCCAGCTCTCTTCCTTCTGCTTTTACAAGTGCAAATGCAAAGAAAAATACATTTCTTCTGGCTGTCACTTCATTATTCAGCTGTCTTACAGAACCACTGCACAGATTACGTGGATTCTTGTAACGCGCATCAACATCTTCAATTCCTTCATTGATCTTTCGGAAATCCGAATACTTGATTACTGCCTCACCACGAAGAACGACCTCCCCTGCAAACGGAATCCTTGCCGGAAGATTTTTAAATACTCTGGCATTATTCGTGATAACCTCACCTACAACACCATTCCCCCGCGTTACTGCCTTCTGCAAAATACCGTCACGATACGTAAGCACAACCGTAAGACCATCCATTTTCCAGGAAAGAAGCCCTTCCCTTTCACCTAACCAATCTCGTAATGCTTCCTGACTCTTTGTCTTATCTAAAGACAGCATCGGACTTTCATGTGTTTCTTTTTCGAGTTCACTAAGTACTTCATAGCCGACATTCTGTGTCGGAGACTGGCTCATAACAATACCAGTCTCTTTCTCTAACGCCTGCAGTTCATCATATAATTCATCGTATTCTTTATTGGAAAATACTTCCCGGTCTTCCTGATAGTATGCTCTAGAAGCCTTATTCAATACTTCTACAAGTTCTTTCATTCTTGCCTGCTTATCCATGATAAACCCCTCCCGGTTTTCTTCCGGCAAGTTTTTCAAGCTTAGAAAGCTCCTCGCCAGTAATTTCCCGATACTTTCCTGTCGGAAGATCTCCCAGATGAATATTCATAATACGAAGACGCTTTAACTCTCTTACTCTGTAGCCACATGCCTCACACATACGACGAATCTGGCGATTCATTCCCTGTGTAAGAATAATACGAAATGTATACACACCTATCTTTTTTACTTTACATGGGCGGGTAACTGTATCAAGAATCTCCACTCCCTCACTCATCTGCTTTAAAAAGGCATTCGTCACCGGACGATTGATCGTCACTTCATATTCTTTCTCGTGATAATTTCTCGCCTTTAAAATCTCATTCATTAACTCCCCATCGTTCGTCATTAAAATAAGACCTTCGGAATCCTTATCCAATCTTCCTACCGGATAAACCCTCTCCGGATACTTCAAAAAATCAACGATATTATCTCTTTCTCGCTTCTCTGTAGTACATACAATCCCTTTAGGCTTATTCACAGCCAGAACGATCTGTTTACGACTTACCGTAACACGCTTTCCATCGACACGGATATCCTGACTGGCAAGAACCTTCTGCCCCATCTGAGCCGGCTCTCCATCTATCGTGATTCGTCCCTGCTCCACATAGCGGTCTGCCTGTCTTCTAGAACACACACCTGCATCACTTAGAAACTTATTCAGGCGCATCGGCTCCCCTGTAGAAATCTTTTCTTTAAAATCCTGATTCTTTCTTCCTGTATCCGTCATTACTTATCAAACTTTCCATTCGCTTTATTCTGAAACTTCTCTGCATCTACAATAAATCTCTCATGCGTTCCCTTACCGATCACACCTGCAGGATCCTTCACTTCCACTGCAAAAGTCAGCTTCTTTCTATCGATCTCTGTAAGTGTCACTTCACAACTTACTTCACAGCCAATCGGGCTGGCAGAAACATGATCTACATTTAAATTCGTACCAACCGTTGTCATTCCCTCATCAAGATGGCCATCTAATAAAGCAACTGCTGTCTTTTCCACTAATAATAACATCGCAGGAGTTCCGTATACTAAAAGACTTCCGCTTCCTAATGTCTTAGCCGCATTCTCTACTGTTACTTTCTCCGTTTTTATCATTTTCATTCCTGTATCTAAAGCCATTTTAAAACCTCCCAAATTTTCATTGTTTTATTTCTAATGCTGTATTAGTATAGCAGAAAAGAGAAAATTTTTCCATTAAAATTACTATTTTATTCATTTGGAGAAACAGACGAAAATAAAAAAGGCAGCCTATAGCCACTGTAAAGATATTGCTGCGTAGAAAATGCCTGACCGGCATTTTTACTTGCTCTCACATTACATTGGCTATAGGCTGCCTTTTTTATTTTCTGCTTGTTGGCTCCAGAAGGAATGAATGCAATAGTTTTTGAGGAGAGAAGGAGGAGAGGTCAGGAGTCTACTACTTACTCTCTCCGCTATGCTGAACCTTTTTTCAAGTTTCACTGATGATAAGATGATACTGCAATTTATCGCTGTACATGATACATTTATCATTATATTGTCGCAATACATCGTTTTTATCAATGCGTGTCATACGTTGCATGATGCACATCTCGCATCAAGAATACCGAGACATTCTTGAATTAGATTGTATTCATTCCTTCTGGAGCCAACACACAGAAAAAAGAAATAATACCATATCCCAGATGCGGCTTCGGAGCGTGTTTAAGATGCGGACAAGCATCTTAAACACAGCGACTACAGAGCAGATGGGATATGGTATTATTTCTTTTTTCGTCTGTTCCCTAATGAATGAAATAATAAAAAGCTTTTGTTTTAATTCGCAATTTGTGCTATCATATGGGCTGTCATTGAAAAGGCATATGAAGAAGATTTTTTCTTCAGAATGAGGGGAAGAAAAACGAAAGGTTGGAATGAATTAAGATGAATAAATTAAGAAAGAGAAAGGCGGGAATCAGGACTTTCTTCAAGGGGAAACATGGAAGGAATTTCTTGCTGGCGCTAGATGTTTTACTGGCAGTTGCCTTTTTTGCAAAGCCGGATCTATATTATAATCCGGAAGCTCCGAAATTTTTTGACCGTTTTTATGCAGATTCTCTCATTATCTGTGGCGGTCTGTGGGTTGCTCTGGTTTTTCTGACTGTGAAGAAGATTCATTTTTCAGCAGAAGTAAATAAGATTTTGACGTATATTGCAGGGATCGCAACACCATTTATGGCTTTTTTATGGTTGGAATTTTATAACGATGCACAGTTTTGGGTGCCGATTTTCAGTATTCCATTTTTATATCTGATATTAGATATTATTGTGTATTATGTAATATATGTTTTATTTTTGCTGCTTTTTAATAGTATACGAGGAGCTTCTATCTGCATGATTATTGTGACAGCAGTGTTTGGGATTTTTAACTATGAACTGACATTATTCCGAAGCATGTCATTTATCGCATCAGATATTTATTCGTTTGTGACGGCAGTTTCTGTAGCAAATACTTATCAGTTACAAGTTGATGTTGACACAGCGGAATTTTTTATGATGACACTTGTGTTGGTTGCACTTCTGTTGAAGCTTGATAAAGAGAAGCTTTTTAAATGGAAGGGACGGATTATTTATACTTTAGTATCCTGTATGATTTTTGCTGGATTTACACAAGTATATGTGTACAGTGATTATCTGGAGAATATAGGAGTGGATTTCCGTGTATACCGCCCGCAGTATAAGTATCGTTATTATGGAACATTGCTTACAACGATGCGGACATTTGGTTATCTCCATGTGACACAACCGAAAGATTATTCAGTGAGTGCAGTTAAGAAGATTACAAAACAGTATACGGATAGTAACTCTACTGAAACTATAGAAACTACAGAAACTAAGAAACCAAATATAATTGCAATTATGAATGAATCTTTTGCGGATTTAAAGGAAGTAGGTGATCTGCAGGTTTCACAGGATTACATGCCATTTTTCCGTAAATTAAAGGAAAATACAATCAAGGGATATACATATTCTTCTGTATTTGGCGGCAATACAGCTAACTCAGAATTTGAGTTTATGACGGGAAATACACTTGCATTTTTACCGGATAACTCTGTTCCATATCAGCTTTTTCTTAGAAGTAAGACGGCAGGATTGACACATACATTAAAAAATCAGGGATACAGTCCATGCTATGCGCTGCATCCATTTTATAAGACGGGTTACAGCAGGTATAAAGTATATCCATTAATGGGATTTGATAAATTTTATACTTCTGATAATTTTTCAGTATTTACAGATACGGTAAATTATCATATTACAGATTCAGAAGATTATAAAAAGCTTATTAGCCTTTATGAGAATCGAACCGACAAAGATAAGCCATTTTATTTATTTAATGTAACGATGCAGAATCATGGAAGTTATGATGGAAGTACTTTAGAAACAGGGGATGATGTACAGATTGAAGGTGATCTACAGTCTTATTCTAAAGCAGAACAATATCTGAACATGATTAAAATGTCCGATAATGCATTAAAGGAACTCGTTCATTATTTTGAAAAAGTAGATGAGCCGACTGTTATCGTATTTTTCGGAGATCATCAGCCGGATTTAGAAGAAGATTTCTATAATAAACTTTTGCATACAGATATTCAGAAGTTAGAAGGAGAAGAGCTGGAGAAACTTTATAAAGTTCCATTTTTAATTTGGGCGAACTATGATATTAAAGAAGAAAATGTGAAACGTACCAGTAACAACTATCTTTCGACATATCTTGCAGAAGTAGCAGGCATTAAAAAAACAGGTTATCTTGAATATTTAACGAAACTCAGGGAAGAAATTCCGGCAATTAATGCTATCGGATATTGGGATAAAAATGGAAAGTTTTACGAGGTGGATGATAAAAAATCTCCATATTATGAATTGATACATCAGTATAATCTGCTTGAATATAATAATCTCTTTGGAAAAGATGATCAGCAAAAAGAATTTTTTTACATAAAAAATTAATGTCTTCTACGCCGCGGCTATTTTTGCATTCATGAATTTTGTTTGGTAGAATGATTATGTTTATGATATAATAAGTTAATATGCGGATTATATGGTAGCGGAGCTGCTTATCGCGTACTAATCCATCACAATAGATAGAAGGAGAAAGAATAGAAATGATTATTCGTTTAAAGGATGGTTCTGAAAAAGAATATGCACAGCCGATGTCTGTGCTTGATATTGCAAAAGATATTAGTGAAGGTCTTGCAAGAAATGCATGTGCAGGACAGGTGAACGGGGAGACAGTAGATCTTCGTACTATAGTTTCCGAAGATAGTGATTTAAATATTCTTACATTTAATGACGATGAAGGCAAGCTTGCATTTAGACATACAGTTTCTCATGTACTTGCACAGGCAGTGAAGCGCTTGTATCCAGAAGCAAAGCTTGCAATTGGACCGGCAATCGAAGAAGGTTTTTATTATGATTTTGATATGGCACCACTTACAAGAGAAGATTTAGATGCCATTGAAAAAGAAATGAAAAAAGTGATTAAAGAGAATCCTCCAATTGAAAGATATGAGCTTCCAAGGGAAGAAGCGATCACTTTCATGAAAGAAAAAGAGGAGCCTTATAAAGTAGAACTTATTGAAGATTTACCGGAAGATGCGACGATCAGCTTCTACAAACAGGGAGATTTTACAGACCTTTGTGCTGGCCCTCATTTAATGAGTGTAAAGCCGATTAAAGCATTTAAACTTACAGCTTCTTCAGGAGCTTACTGGAGAGGTAACGAGAATAATAAGATGCTTACACGTATTTATGGTACAGCTTATACAAAGAAAGCAGATTTAGAGGAACGGCTTAAATATTTAGAAGAAATCAAGCTGCGTGATCACAACCGTCTTGGACGTGATATGGAATTATTCACAACAGTAGATGTCATCGGACAGGGTCTTCCACTTCTTCTTCCAAAGGGAGCAAAGATTATCCAGACATTACAGAGATGGATCGAGGACTTAGAAGATAACGAATGGGGATATGTAAGAACAAAGACTCCATTGATGGCAAAGAGTGATCTTTATAAGATTTCCGGACACTGGGATCATTATAAAGATGGAATGTTTGTACTTGGTGATGAAGAAAATGATAAAGAAGTATTAGCGCTTCGTCCGATGACATGTCCATTCCAGTATTATTGTTACAAGAATACTCAGAAATCTTATAGAGATCTTCCTTATAGAATGAGTGAGACATCTACACTGTTCCGTAATGAAGATTCTGGAGAAATGCATGGATTAACTCGTGTACGTCAGTTTACTATTTCAGAAGGACATTTGATTATTCGTCCAGATCAGACGAATGATGAGTTAAAGGGATGTTTACATTTAGCACAGTACTGTCTTGGAGTACTTGGTGTACAGGATGATGTAACTTATCGTCTTTCTAAATGGGATCCTAACAACAAAGAAAAATATCTTGGAGATGATGAATACTGGGAGACAACACAGGATGCCATCCGTAATATTTTAATTGATCAGGGCGTGCCTTTTGTAGAAGCAGAGGGTGAAGCTGCTTTCTACGGACCAAAGATTGATATCCAGGCTAAGAATGTATATGGCAAAGAAGATACGATGATTACAATTCAGCTTGACTGTGCTATCGCAGAGAACTTTGATATGTACTACATTGACCAGAATGGAGATAAACAGCGTCCATATGTTATTCACAGAACATCTATGGGATGTTATGAAAGAACACTTGCATGGCTGATTGAGAAGTATGCAGGTAAGTTCCCGACATGGCTCTGTCCGGAACAGGTACGTGTACTTCCTATTTCTGAGAAGTTCGCTGACTACGCAGAAGAAGTGAATAAAGAACTTAAGAAAAATGGTATCTTAAGTACAGTAGATAATCGTTCTGAAAAGATTGGATACAAGATTCGTGAAGCACGTCTTCAGAAACTTCCATATATGTTAGTAGTAGGTGCACAGGAACAGGAAACAGGAAAAGTATCTGTAAGAAGTCGTTTCGCAGGAGATGAAGGTCAGAAAGATTTAAAAGACTTTATCTCTGCAATCTGTGAAGAAATTCGTACAAAAGAGATTCGTCAGGAAGTAGAGCAGTAAGAATACTTGTACTCTGATACAGACGCCTCATAGAAGATAAATAATCCCTATTTGTGACTTTCGTCGCGGCGTGTTGAATGTTCGCTTTAGCG
>SKEE01002129.1_pt1 | contig 14168 bp, 10 predicted proteins | sample 4826661 | NCBI WGS metagenome assembly SKEE01 (sample SAMN11008817, study PRJNA524170) | human gut metagenome | biome: Human fecal sample; material: Feces; isolation source: fecal sample from pouch patient p20 | host: Homo sapiens | place: Israel: Tel-Aviv | collected 2016-11-14
CTAATAATGTAGTCGATAGACTACTGTGGTTATTTCTTATTTCATTGTTCTTTGCTTCTAGTTAACGCTATTAGTTATACTATTTTCTAAACTTTCTAAAAAGAGAAGGAGGTCCAACTGGGCCTTCTTTCTTTTTGTCCAAAAATCAACAAACAGGTTTTAACTTGCATTTACTTTTTGAAAATGATACTATGATTAGCGTACAACATGTTCGGAACTCCAAAAATACTTACCCGAACAGATAGAAAGGAAATTTATTTTCATGAATAAACGTATGGTGTTCAACAAAGATTACCTCAACGGTAAAACCAAAGGTCATGGTATCACACGCAAAACCAAACTCGGTGTAGCGTCAGGTATCGCACTTGCTGGAGGATTTGCCGTTGCGGGTAACGCAACAATGGTATCAGCTGACGAAGTATCAGCAACACTCAAACCAGCAGATACAACGCCTGTTGCGACAACAACAGCAGAAACTCCAACAACAGCTACTGCTCCTGCTTTGGAATATGCAAACGGTGCGTCTAACGCTTCAACCGTTATTGCGGAAAACCCAAGTCCTGCAACTAACCTCGAAACCGCGCAACCAGTCGCTACGACTGACAATGTGACGGCTGAGAAAACAGCAGGCCAAAACTCAGGTGAAATCCGCGTTGACGTTCAAAACAAAGAACATGACAAAGCTGTAGCGGACGCTAAAGCCGCAGGCATCGACGTTCAAGAGCAACCTAAAGAAACAGCGCCTTCATTCGAAGACGCTCAAGGTAAACTCAAGGCTGAAACAGCTAACATTAAAACAGCTACGGCTGACTTTAATGCCAAACAAGCGGACTATAACACTAAACAAGCCGAATACAAAGCTAAGAAAGCTGACTATGACGCTAAACAAGCAGACTTCATTACTAAAACCAAACAGTACGAAGAAGCTACTGCTATCAACAATCAGTTAAAACAAGCGGTTGACACGGCTAAAGCAACAGCTGACGAAGTTAACAAAAAAGCAGGTAAGACGGTTCTTACTATCAACGAAACCACTAAACCAATGACAGCTGCTGAAGCTATCACAAGTGGTAAACAGCAACTTGAATTGGCTAAGAAATCAGCAGACGACCTTAAAGCCGCTTACGCTACCTTCTCAGGTCAACGTAGCGAAGCTGAAGCCGCTAAAGCAGCTCTTGACAAGGTTATTGCTGAAGCTAAAGCACAAGGTGCTAACATCACCGACAAAGGAACGATTAAAGTTTCAAACTACGCTGAAGCTAAAGCGAAATTGGAAGAACTTCTTGAAAAAGCACAAAAAGCGAAATCGCAAACAGGCGGTAACGACGCTAAAGTTCAAGAATACAACAAACGTGTCCAAGCAGTTATCGACAAAAACGCTCACACAACGCTTCCTAACGACCCAAGCCACCCAGGGTTCACACCTTCAGGGTCTACTTCTCACATGTCAGCGATTGACGTAAATGGTTATACCTTCGTTTCTGAGGGTGACCTCAAAAACCCTACCATGTACATCATGCGTAAAGACGGTAAACCTATCGACAAATCTAAAGTCGTCAAAACCATTTCATGGGGTAACGTAGCGCCTGAAGGTCCTGGGCTTTCAACGCCAACAGGCGCATGGGCTAACGCTTACAACACCAAAAACGCAACACAAGACTGGATGGGTAAACGTGGCGTATGGTATCGTATTCCTAAAGCAGCAACCATGCTTGACGGTTCAGTTCATGACCTCATGATGCTCGTTGACCTTGACCAACAAGGTCTTGCTGTTAACGACGACCAATTCCGTTTCTGGAACGCTGACGGCGCTATCAACAGCATGGACGGTTACGGTGGTGACCACTCGAAAGACGGTATCCGTGTGCTCTTCCGTATTGATAGCGAAACCAACTCGCAACAATACATCTGGCCTACAGTAATGTACGACTTCGACGGTGGACAATTCCTTGAAGTTGATACAGGTAACACAGCCGTTACTGCCGTCGGTGGTGGTATGCAAGCACACCGTGACGAAACAGCGTCAAGCAACGTCGGTTCATTCCGAAGCCATGACGACCTTGGTCTTAATGGCCCTGGCGGATACGGTATCAACGTCGACAACAACGCCCTTAACGGACGTTCATCAAGTCCTGACGGTACGCTTCTCCTTGTTCAAGTAGACGCTCAGTACAATACGATCATCCGTAACAGCGGTAACAGTTACCCAACGCTTGTAGCGCGTGCGGACTTTGGTGCCGATAGCGCTCTTGACCTCGTGGTTCAACCTGAAGTAACAAAACCAACTGTTGAAACAGCTAACTACGTTGTTGATACCCCATCAGCAAACGTGACAGTCGTTTACGGTTCGGTTGAAAAACCAGTAGCCCCTGTTGCCCCTAAAGCACCAGTTGCTCCTCATGCGTCGTTGACGGCTCACAGCTACGACGTTGCTCAAAAACCAACCATTTCTAAAGAAGTGGTTAACAACGACAACGTTGACATCAACCGTCACAAAGTCGCTAAAAATTCTACAGTCAAATGGGTACTTACAACCAACGCTGAAAAAGCAGGACGTAAAGCTATCCAAAATGGCACTTACGTTATCACAGACGCCCTTCCATCAGGATATCAAGTCGACCTTGACGCTACGAAAGCTGAAAAAGGCAACGACGCTTACAACATCGTAAGCTTCGACAAAGACAAGAACATCTTGACAGTGGCTCTTACAGACGCAGAAACAGCGAAATACAATGCTAACCTCGATAAGGCATACGATACACCTAACTTCACCGTTGTTGGTCGTGTCCTTAACGATAACGCAACTTACAAAAACACTTACCGTCTTGACATCGGTAACCAATACCGTATCATGTCTAACACGGTAGAGGTCTACACACCAGGTGGTGAAGACCCTAACAGTCCAGACCCTAAAGATCCAAACAACCCACATGGGGGCTCTAACATCGAGCCAGTCAAACATAACCGTGACAAGAACGGTAAAGACATCGATGGTAAAGAACGTCTTGCGGGTTCTACCAACAACTACGTTGGTAAAATGGACCTTGACCAATTCAAAGGTGACAAGTCTGACAAAGCTTCTATCAGCCGTGGTTTTGGTTTCGGAGACACATGGGATAAGAAAGCCCTTAACTTCGACGTTAACAAAGTAACTGTCACGACGTCTGATGAAGTTGGTAAAGGTGAAACCATCGACCCATCAACTTTCGTTGCAACGACTTACACAAGTCTTGACGAAGTCAAAGCTGACAAAGATGCCAGCGCCTTCCTTGAAAACGCTGGCATCAAAGTGGACTTCGACAAGTACAACTTGACCCTTTGGAAAGCTAAAGACTCTCAAGACTTCTACAACAAATACGTTGTGACGGGTACGAACCTCTACTTCCACATGCCCATGGACGTTAAATCAGAAATGGCACAAGCTGGTGGTGAGTACACTAACAAGGTCTTCCAAGTAACCTTCGGTAATGGTTATGACGGTAACGTTGTGGTTAACAAAGTACCTACTATCAAACCTGAAAAAGACGTGGTTATCGACGTGTCAGACCCAACGTCTATCAACGACGCTGTTGTACCACTCGGAGAAATCCGTTCGTACAAACTCGTTGGTGGTAAAGTGGACAAAGAAGCTGTTTCAGGTCTCTTCCAATACGGCTTCTCTGATAAGCTCGATACAGCTCACGACCTTTACACAGACTACTACCGTGTGAAATTGGCTAACGACGTGACCCTTAAAGACGGCACAACCGTTTCTAAAGACGACGTAGCTAAATACGGTAAAGCTGCCTTCAAAGACGGCGTTTGGACCTTCGAGTTCGATAAAGACTTCCTCGACAACCTCTCAGGTAACGAAGACTTCCAAGCTATCGCTTACATCGAGTTTAAACGTATTGCAACTGGTGACGTTTACAACGAATACACCAACACCATTAACGGTGTTGAATACCTCTCTAATAAAGTTGTCACACATACACCAGAACCACCAAAACCTGAAACACCAGCTAAACCAGGCGTACCAACACCTGAGGCTCCAAAACCTCAAGCACCAGCAACGCCTGAACGCAAAGTGCTTCCAAACACAGGTGATAAAGGTAACGGTGCCATGACAGCTATCGGTATTACAACTCTTGCAGGTGTCACAGCTGCTGCTCTTGCAAAACGCTACAGCCGTAAAGAAGACTAAAAACCCCTAGCCTGTCGTCAAACATCATACGTACATACATACACACACTAAAAGAACACCGAAAGGTGTTCTTTTTTTATTGGACTTTGTTCATAATCAGAAGCTCCGACAGGGGCTCTTTTTATTGGACTCTGTTCCCTATTAAAGCACCGAAAGGTGTTCTTTTTTATACCGTAAAATTCCCAAAATATGTTATACTAGATAGTGATATTACTCGAAGAAAGGAACTAGCCGACGGTTCGTCTAGACGTCTTTTTAATCTTATGCTACTTCTTAAACCCTATTTGATAATCTTTGGGTTATGCTTGCTCTGTTGCATAGACACCCTATGGCTTATCGCAACAGGTTTTATGGCAACACGTCTTGACGACGATAAAACAAAATTTAGAAACAACCTTTACGATTTTTACTTAGACAACCCCCTATGGCTCGTGTGGAGCACCTTCACGTTAATCATCGTCAGCATTAACGCGTACGTGACCCTAACAGCCCTCGCATCTTAGCATCTTAGAAAGAAAACTTATGAGCTTTAACACCATCGCCTATTTAGACAAATCCCTCGAACAACCCCTACCGTCTATTGCAGACACTTCAGACTACGACACAGCACTCAACACGCTGATTTCAGCCATTGAGATAGATATCAGCCGTTTCAACGAACGCACGCGCCGTGACACGCATCACAACCCACGCACCATTACCATTCGACCACAAGCCCTCAGAAACTACGTGGCAGCGCGTCTTGTACTCAATGACGGCGTTTATTACTTTAAGGGCACAAACCGCTATATCGAAGAACTATGGCCCTTATCCGCCGTCTCTAAAATCGCCAATTACGTTAAATTCCACATGCATCCAAACGTCTGAGGTAACGCTATGGCTATGTTAATGATTGAGTGCCCTAATTGCGGACATACAGACGCTCTACGCGGTTGGGTTGAGCCTGAAGACCTCAAAGACACCCCATGGGCTGAACTCGATGAGAAAGGCATTATTGAGCTCGAAAAACGTCAGAAGGGTCTCTTGGACAAGTATGACCCTTGGTCACGCTTTGACGCCAATCCCGTTTGTCCCAAATGTAGGTCTAAAGACGTGATTTCCTATTAAAAATACGGTAAATCTTTGCTTTTGTTATCAAACTATGGTATGATATATCCTAACAGTTAACGAAATAGAGGCCTACGCCTCTATAGGTTTTCTGTCGAATGTAAAGGACCTTGGTCTTGTGTGTCTCTCACTAAAAAAAATTCATTCAAATCTTTGCATTGGCGTAACCCGCTGATAGAAAATTTCATTGATACGCAGGACCAACCCTTACACTATTATCTGTAGATTTCGAAAAACGGGGGTTTTCATGAAAAAAACAACAAAACGTATGCTCACAGCATCCGCACTTGCGCTTATCGTAGGTGGTGCGCTAGCAACCGTATCAGCAAAAGCTGATAGTGTCATTCCGTACAATCCAAGTACCAGTTACAACCGATACGGTCACGTAGACGATGACGTTGCAGGTCGTGTATACAACCGCACAACCAACGGCGACATCCTCACCTACCTAGCCAACTTCGAGTTGTATAACTACCAAGGAGACGTTACCGACAAATCAGACGGTGCTATCTACCGCTACTGGCAACCTAAGTCAGAAGCTAGTGTCATCAACGACAAAAACAGCTTCTCTTATGACAACAGCGGACGTATCGTCTACAACTTCGACAGCTACGGCTATCAGTTGAGCGAGGGTACGAACTTCGGGTCTAAAACTTACATTGGTGAGTTGAGTGGACCTAACGGTACAATTTACCGTTACTGGAAATAAGTGACAACAAGTCACGTGCGACTGTAAGCTCAGGTGGGAGAGCTCTTACCAACGGTAAGGTGCGCGGGCTCGACTCCCGTCGGTCGCATTGAGTTGCCCTTACAACTCGCAAATCAAAAGTCTCGGATAATCAACCTGACGGTGGCGTTTAAACGCTATTGGTGCGTCAAAGCACGCGCGTCTGAATGATTATGCCCTGGATTATCACTATCAAGACAAGTATACTCCCTAGCGATACACCTAACGGTTAAGGTCTGCATCCGCAGTGACGGTCTCAAGAGCCGTCTATCGCTATTGGCTTTTAGCCCATTTACACATTGAGGGGTCGCCCTGGTTTCGACAGGCGCGTGGACTCTTGAATTTGGTACCGAGTGGTGACGTAATCACCAACCTAAATATAATTGCTAATACACAATTCGAAGGTGCAGCTGCCTAATCCCTTTGAGGTTAGTCAGTAAGACACCGCAAAACCTTTAGACCACACTGGTCGACGTTGCTTGAGTGGCGTCAAACCCAAGTAGCGTTTTCCAAAAACCCGACGCTCGCAAGAAAGACCTACTGACCCTTTCTTGTTAAATCTTCAGTTAGCCTTCTAGCCTTTGTGCGTTTGTCTAGAAAGCGAATGTATAAAACGTAGCCGTACCCTATAAAATTCATTGGAAAGTGCGTTTGGACGTGGGTTCGAGTCCCACCGGCTCCATTGAGGTTAGCCTCAAAGAATTAGTATTTTTGCAGTTCGTTTAACTGAGTACGACTAAACATCTGCCAGCTATTCGTCTACACGACAGACGTGTCGTTAAATACGCACTCACAACAAGTAGCTGTTTACAGCTACTCCCTTATGTCCTCTTAGCTCAGAGATAGAAGCGTCGATAAGAAACTCTTCTCTTCTTGTCGAAGGTCGTGGGTTTGACCCCCACAGAGGACCTGAACCCTAATAGCCGCGCTACAGATTAGCGCGTAGGTGTATGGGTTCGTTGATTGTAACCTTGCCCCTACTACCACTTTCCATCAAAATTATCCATAGATAGTAGGAGGCAACTATCCGCCATAGCTCAGTTGGTAGAGCACCTGACTGTTAATCAGGTTGTCACAGGTTCGAGTCCTGTTGGCGGAGTTGTACCCTATGGGTGCAAGACTCCTTAATGCACCTTGTGTGCGCCTATAAACTTTTTTTCTAACCACTTTTACGTCTGTAACTCACGTCCCACATGGTGGGGTAGGGCGGAAGCTCTACAAGTGGTGTTGCGTCATATGACGCGGTAACAAACGGTGATTATCACCACAATATGTTGTTTCTATGTTTTTGACATATCCCTCAAACAGCCTTTAGCTACGATATGTTAGTTTGTGCAGTTTTTAACATATCATTGGACGACCGCCCGTAAAACGGCGAGGAAGAGAAAGAAAAAGGGGTGGGCTGCACCCTCAAGCTATAAGAGTTAGTCACTGTCGTTACCCTCACTAGAGGATACGGGAATACTAACGTTGACGATAGTAAATAAAATGTTCAGAAAGAAAGTCCATACTTCTTCTGACAATGTTGAAAACCAAGAACCATTTCAACGTTGCGTTGCGTTTTATACAGCAAGAGAAAGAAATATCGATGACGTTCGTCGCGCAACCTCAGCTGACTCGGTCAGCAGCTTAGCGACACGTTTGAGCCCAAACCTATGACACAAGCGCATAGGAGTCAAAGGACCACGCCTTTAGTGGTATCCAGAGTACGACAAGAACCTTTAACGGAGCGTCATGAGGGCAACGTTAGTTGGTAACTCTTGTCAGAATGTAGGGTGGGGCTTCACCACCCAAGGCTAAATACCGTCCACATAACTGATGAACCGGTCCCCGACAAGATGCACCGCGTTGGGTAAAGATATGCGTCCCCTATTGATAAAACCGCAGGGCGCCATCAGTTTTGGGTCTCGTAGTGTAGTGGTTATCACGTCGCCCTGTCACGGCGAAGACCGCGGGTTCGAATCCCGTCGAGACCGTCTGCCAAGCGAATTATGTTCAAACATATTTCGTCACGTCAAAGCAAAGACGCTAAAAAACTCGTTATATCGCAAAACGTATAATTTGCGAAGGGAATAAGGGTGATTGAATGTGAATGACGTTTACAATCACTTAAAAAACGGCAAACACAGTCAGAACAGCCTGAAGTTGCCACGATTGTTTCGTTAGGTTCTGTTTTTGGAACAATCACATTTCGGGAAGTAGCTCAGCTTGGTAGAGCACTTGGTTTGGGACCAAGGGGTCGCAGGTTCGAATCCTGTCTTCCCGATTTGACCATTTTCAGCGCTATAGTACGCTATAGTCTTAAGATTCGAAACAAACGTGGTCAGTTTGGTCACTGACCGATTAGCCATAAATCATGCATTAACAACAGTCGTCTCAACTGTTGGCGCGTGATTTAAAACGATAACTGCGTTTCTTGAGACAACGCAACTAATGGTCAGGTGGCGCCTGACTATACGACAAGGTACGCTCTTGTCGCGGGGTTTAACCCCGAAACTGGCTTGCAATAGTCAAAAGAATGTAAATACTAGCGGCCGTTGATGGCAGGCTTTTATATCACGGCAGTCTGCGAAATCACATTCAATTCGTTGGGGACACGTTCCCCTTGTCATTTATGGAATGACATTAAAGAACCATCGTAACGAGCGTAAAGCGCTAACGACTTGTTGAGGTCCCCGCAGCCTTAGATAATTGTGAGTGAGGTCGGCTCACCCATTAACAATGTACGGATGCAGCCTGGAAGTCCGTTGAATAGTAACCCTTGGTTTGACGGAAAAGTGCAAATGACGGTAGGGGTGAGAGCAGAGTTAATGCGAACGGAAGGGGCTTGTCCCCTATGACATACCGCTTTAGCCTATCAGCTAGAGGAGTCCCTGTCGAAACGGTTGGTAGGTCAACCGCAAGCGTTCTACCCACTTAGTAGCAACGCAACCTACAGTGTCGACCTTATGTATGACTGTTTGAGTAGCTACGGCTAATCGACAACGTTTGAACCTAATCAGCCCAAACGTCTGAACACATGAGACCACCGACTACGCGCCCTGAGTGAACGTCCCAAAACGCTCACTCATGAGAAAAAGAAAACGTCTAGTTATGCCTTCCACAAAACAGACGTTCAACTAATCAAAGCGTTTTTGGAAGTTTTTCGCTTTTGTCGGAGAGGGTCAGCTCCGACGCACAAGCCGAGTTAGCTCAGTTGGTAGAGCAACGCACTCGTAACGCGTAGGTCGCAGGTTCGACCCCTGTACTCGGCATTGGTTACTAACAATTTGCTCATTCACTCGAGGTCAACCAACCTTGTAAGCACATAGGCGGGGACGCCAATGTTGGACTAACAACTCGTTGTTAAACCTGGGTTCAATTCCCAGTGTGCTTATCAGCGCTAGTATCTCTAAGGGGACTAGTGCGACCTTGCTACGATAGCTCTACGGGGCGCGTGGCAATTCATTTGTTAAACCGCCTATCTTTGACACCTGTTAGTCGTCCGTGATTTCAAGACGCATGATTTGTTGATGATAGGTTTCAAAGCCGCTTATTAGGAAGTACATTTTCCTAATAAGAAAATGCACGTAGATGTCGGCGTGAATGTACCGTGCCGATTTATAAAAAAAATCGCAGGTTATACGGTTCTCCTGCGACAGACTGTCAGATGTGTTGAGGACAGTTATCTTATGGAAGATTACCCAAGCCCGGCTTAAGGGAACGGTCTTGAAAACCGTCAGGTCACCATGTGGCGCGTGGGTTCGAATCCCACACTTTCCTTATCACAACTAAAGGAGATACCGATGGCTACTCCAAACAATCACATCAGTGGAAAATGGACTAAAGAACAGCGTGAAAAAGCCAAACAGCTTCTGCACTCTTGGCTCCAAACGCATCAGAAGGGAAAAGATAATGACGAACTACGTTTTTCAAAACAAAGCTGACCTTGTCAACCATTTGTTCGCTAAACTCGAGAAGCCATCATGTATTAAAATTCAAAAGACACTCTATCTCCTGTTTGCTTACTATGGTGCGACTTACGGTCAACTAAAAACAAATCCAAGCGAATTGGAAACAGTAAACTATCCAACTTATCTGTTCGAACCGAACTTTGAAGCATGGCGCTACGGACCAGTTGACCCTGAAGTTCAGGCAGCTATGAACAAACAAGCATACGAGCCTTTCGTCTCTGATATCCCCAATATCATCCACGAAGGTCTTGAGCTTGAGGATAAAGCCTTTGCTAACGTACTTGACCCTTCAGAAGTCCGAAACATCCGCCTGTTCATTGATAACATCATTGAACAGACCGATAATACGGATGACTTTACTTTGATTGGTCGCGTTTGTGAAGACGACACCTGGACATCTGTCGCAAAAGGCGACGGTAACTGTAACGATAAGATCATTAGCCCACAAAGTATCGTCGACGAATACATCGCAAAATACGTATAAACCATTGTCAAAGCAAAGACATTAAAACTCCGTATTGCTCAATACGTAGCTTCCTAATTTTATTCGCCATGACGGCACGCAAGACTTTAACGAGGCTTGCAAAGATTAGCGCACACATTTGGTTAATTTCATTTAACAATATAAAAAGTAAAACATGATGAGACTAAATTAGTCTTGGATTGCATAGAGGGTAGTCGCAGTCGCCCCAACTCCGACTCTTGCACAGTGCACTGCTCAAGAGTAAGGTGAGAAACAACTTTAGTTGGAAACTTTAATTTTGTTAAGAAATTAAAGAACTGTCTCCGTGCGCTAATTGAGACGCGATAGCTCAACTGGTAGAGCAGCGGACGTTTAGTCCGAAGGTTGCAGGTTCGAACCCTGTTCGCGGCGTTCCATTAACAAGGTAAATGATAGTGTCAGTAGACGCCCTTGCGCCCGTCGAAGTTATGTCCTATCCCTTGCTAATGTGATAGTCTCCTTATGACGACAAACCGTCCACAGCTTTTACAGCCAGTTACGCACTGACGTGGACCTTTTTCAACCAAAACGATTGACCAAAGCGCTTAACGGCAATAGCCAGCGACCAGACGTCAATCACTCAGCGTAGGTTTTTAACAGACATTGCATTTTCAGTGTCTCGATTTTTCTACGTTTCTTGTCGAGGTACAGCGACAGGTGACACCGTAGCTCAGGTGGTAGAGCGGTTGCTTTTTAAGCAATGCGTCACGGGTTCGACTCCCGTCGGTTGTCATTTATGGAAGATTACCCAAGCCCGGCTGAAGGGGACGCACTCGAAATGCGTTAGGTCACTTCGTGGCGCGTGGGTTCAAATCCCACATCTTCCTTTGATATAACAGTCGAACGCGTGAGCAATAAGCCATGTCTGGGCTCCCTGTATCAAAACAATATCAAAAGTTGTATTAAGCTCACTTAACAACTTTTGATACTAAGACTCGATAGCTCAGTCGGTAGAGCAGTGGACTTTTAATCCATGGGTCGCAGGTTCGAATCCTGCTCGAGTCATTCTTTAGGGTATAGCCAAGCGGTAAGGCAAAGGACTTTGACTCCTTCATGCGCTGGTTCGAATCCAGCTACCCTAGTTTGCTTAAAATCGCAAGCATGCTCCTGGAAACAGGGTGCGATAGTCTATAAAAATCGATAAAGGGCTATCAGCGTAGTGACCAAACGGTCAGCCACTTTTTTAACACGAGTCGTAGACAAAAGAACGCCAAAGCCTTTTGTCGATAGTTTGTAAGCACTGCCTTGTTCACTTTGGCGAACAAATCACAAGGACACGCGCAGGTTTTCACCCTGTAAATAAGGGCTAGACACCCTTCGGCTCGTTAGCCCATACCCAGTGTGGGCCTAAAAACTCATGTAACGTCTCTGTTACATACTCATCTACATTCTCGTCCGTTTGACAAACTCTCGCTGTCAGGCGGACAACTTGGAAAGTTACTCAAGAGGCTGAAGAGGACGGTTTGCTAAATCGTTAGGCGGCTCCGGTCGTGCGAGGGTTCGAACCCCTCACTTTCCATTTCCGATAGCCATCGGAAAATCGTACATAGCCAAAGCCTTAGAAGTATCTAGGGCTATTTCCTCGCCGTCTTAGCTCAGCAGGCAGAGCGCGTCCATGGTAAGGACGAGGTCGCGGGTTCGAGCCCCGCAGTTGGCATCAGCAAAATAGACCGTCGTTAAATTCTAGGAAAGCGTCTAGCTTTAACTGTTGGTTCGACCCCAACCGACGGTGTTTGCGTCTTTTGAAACAGTAACCGTCTCTTGACGCGGTTACCTGGCGCGTTTATCATCAGTCAAGAACTTGCTTAAACGTTCAACGCACTCACCAGTGTGCGATTTCTCCTTTCAGGTCATTCAGACAGTCATCGTTAACCAATTGACATTTTGGTTTACTTCCTTTCATTTTACACGTCCCTTGAATAGACCGCCTATATTATCACGTTTTAGTTTCACATACAAACTGATAAACGATGGGTTCGACTCCCGTAAAGACGCGTAACGTCCCGACCATCGACGTAAAAAGGGTCTGGAACTCCAATTCGATATGATTTATCCAACGCTATCGAAGGCCGTGTTCTAATATCGTATTTTTTTTAACCAGTCCGGCAACAGCTGGTCTGGTTATTTTTTTTCTTAGAAAATCCCCAAAAGAAAGAAGGCTCCTATGTTTCGAAGATATCCTAAACCAACCCTAGCCGATATCGAACACTTGAATTATGGTTACGATGAAGACCATGTGCTTTGTCAAGTGTCAGACCAACCCCGTGCAACCAAAGACCAAGACGTCGTGCACGTGCTTGTGACCGAAACCCATCCCGAATACAACGCCTACAAGAAGTATTGGTCAAACAACTGGCGTAAAATCCATGGGTATCCCTTACGTCGTGGCATCCTCAACAGCAAACCAAGGTTAATCAAACCCGTACTATTAACGGTTGAAGAAACCAAGCGCCTTAGAGCGCAGGAAGCTAGATTTCAAGAGCTAATTGAAAGCGTAGGTGATAACCTATGACACGCGCCTTCAAAACAACCGTTTTTGTCCTACTAGCCCTTCTTGCCTTGGCAGCTTGTACCGAGCTTAAACCGCAAACCACAGCCCAAGCGGCACCCGTTGATTACTATAGCGTCGATGGACCAAGTAATTTAGACACAAGCGCCTTCCCTAAAACCCCACAAAACGTCTACGGGGACGACAGCAATACCCATAGACCTGCGCCCGTTAAAGCGACGATCACTTACAACGTTGTTAAGAAGAGCATCGGTCGCCGTCAGCACTTTTCAAGAGACCCTTACGGCTGGCCTAAACGCAACCCCAAAGTAACCTTTGAAACCAGTACAGGTACGGACAAAGGGTTCTTCTGGAACCGCAGCCACCTTATTGCTGACTCCCTAGGTGGTGACGCTATTCCAGCTAACAGCGTTCCTGGAACACGTACCCAAAACGTCGGCAACCGTAAACATACCGGTGGCATGCAGTACATTGAACGTAAATGCGTTGTTTATCTCAAGAAACACCGTGATGCAACGCTCTACTATCAGGTAACGCCCGATTACGAAGGTAACAACACCATTCCAACAACCGTTACCGTTCAAGCCTTGACATCAGACGGTGCCATTGATGAGACCGTAACCACTTACAACAATCTCAAAGGCTTTACCATCGACTACCAAACAGGCGCTGTTACAGCAGAAAACGGACAAGACTGACCGAATATGCTATAATATAATGGCAATCTAATATTTAGAAAGAGAAAAAAAGAAATGATAACGATAGACTCTTTTGCCATGGGTGTCATAGCCTTTTCTCAGGCACTCATGCTCGTCCTTTGGTTGGGTGTTCTCCTAGACGACTTCGGTAAATCCAAAGCCGACAAGACGTTCGGTAGAAACGGAACCATCTTCTTTAGTGCCTTGGCCGTATGCGGTTTTATTATCGTCGGTAGTGCTGTTATCACGCAATTTACCCTGACCAAGACGACGGTCGCTAAATCAGTAGCAACTGAGGTCGTTTATGACGGTAAAAATCCTGACGCTGTTTCAATCACGCAAACGCGAACACCTGAAGATAACCCCTACAACCAAAAGGTCACGACCTACTCGCCGACAGACACGCGCTTGGTTGACGTCTTAAAGACAAAAACGTCTAAGAACAACAAACTATCGGTGACCGTCAAAACAAATAACCCAAACAAATAC
>SKEE01002130.1_pt1 | contig 14165 bp, 9 predicted proteins | sample 4826661 | NCBI WGS metagenome assembly SKEE01 (sample SAMN11008817, study PRJNA524170) | human gut metagenome | biome: Human fecal sample; material: Feces; isolation source: fecal sample from pouch patient p20 | host: Homo sapiens | place: Israel: Tel-Aviv | collected 2016-11-14
GCGTTGATGGCTTCGGAGATTTCCGGCAGCAGCGGGCCGGAGTTGCCGATGCAGGTGGCGCAGCCGAAACCGACCAGCTGGTAACCGAGCGCGTCGAGATCGTCTTGCAAGCCAGCCGCCTTAAGATAGTCGGCCACAACCTGGGAGCCCGGTGCGAGCGAGGTCTTGACCCACGGCTTGGGCTTCAAACCCTTGGCATGCGCGTTGCGTGCAATCAGGCCGGCTGCGATCATCACGGACGGATTGGACGTATTCGTGCACGAGGTGATGGACGCAATCGCCACATCACCGTTCGTGATGTCGAAGTCGCCGCGGAAGTCGGTGGAAACAGCAACCGGCTCCTGCACGGTCTTGTCTGTTTCGTACGCGAGCAATGTTTCGGCGAATTTCGCTTTGGATTCAGACAGTTTGATGCGATCCTGCGGGCGCTTCGGGCCTGCGATCGACGGCACGACAGTACCGAGGTCGAGTTCCAGGTATTCGGAATACTGCGGTTCGACGTAGTTCGGATCGGTGGTGTCGCCCCACAGCTTGTTCGCCTTGGCATACGCTTCGACCAATGCGATCTGGTCTTCGGAACGGCCGGTCAAGCGCAGATAGTCGAGAGTGACGCCGTCGATCGGGAAAATGCCACAGGTGGAGCCGAATTCCGGCCCCATGTTGCCGATGGTGGCACGATTGGCCAGCGGCACCGAGGCGATGCCATCACCGTAGAATTCCACGAATTTGCCGACCACACCATGCTGACGAAGCATGTCAGTGATGGTCAGCACCACGTCGGTGGCGGTGACGCCTTCAGGAATGGAACCGGTAAGCTTGAAACCGACAACACGCGGCACCAGCATGGAGATCGGCTGTCCAAGCATGGCCGCTTCGGCTTCAATGCCGCCAACGCCCCAGCCGAGCACGCCCAAGCCATTGACGGTGGTGGTGTGCGAGTCGGTGCCCACGCAGGAATCAAGGTAGGCAAGAGTCTTGCCACTGTTTTCTTCGACCTTGGTCATGATGACCTTGGCGAGATATTCGATATTGACCTGGTGGATGATGCCTGTTCCCGGCGGTACCACGCGGAAGTTCTTGAATGCCTGCTGGCCCCAACGCAGGAACTGGTAACGTTCGCCGTTGCGCTGGTATTCGATGTCCATGTTTTGTTCGACCGCGTCGGCGATGCCGTACTTGTCAATCTGTACGGAATGGTCGATGACCATGTCAGACTGCACCTGCGGGTTGATGACCTCGGGGTCTCCCCCAAGATCCTTGACCGCATCACGCATGGTGGCAAGATCCACAATGCAAGGCACGCCAGTGAAATCCTGCATGACCACGCGGGACGGGGTGAACTGGATCTCATGGCTCGGCTGTGCAGCCGGATCCCAATCCAACAGTGCCTTGACATGATCATCCGTGATGTTGGCGCCATCGATGTTACGTACCAGGTTCTCGACGAGAACCTTCAACGAATACGGCAGATGATCGATGCCCGGCAGATCTGCGATGCGGTAATATTCATAATCCTCGCCGTTCACCTTCAAGGTGTCGAGCTGGTCGTCGCGCACAGACATGCTACCTCCGAGCTTCTTGGCTGTATAACACAGCTGATTATTCGTTGCCTACGATACAGCCAAGTTAATTCAGCTCTGGCGTGTCTTCTTAAAGTATGGGACAATACTCGGAATTTTCGGTACCAAACGCAAACACACCAAGAACACGAGCGCCGAAAGCGCCATTGCCACCGTCGTCGCAGCCAGCATCTGCCCGGTCGGCACCACCAGCGCAAAGAAATCCGCCACCGGTTTTACGAGCATGCCTCCGAATCCAATTGTGGCAAAGGCCAATACCAATATGCCACGCCAAGAATGCAACGGCCTTGCCACACGTGCAAGCACAAACACTCCCATCATGAGCAGAATAATCGCGTTGACGCCACGCAGCATCGCCAACTGCGCACCCGAATCCTGCACATCCCACTTCATGAATATCGGCAGCAGCCACGACGTGGACAAAATCGACAATCCAACCGCCACACCGCAGGGCACAGCAAAATGCAGCACACGTTTCAGGAATCCTGGAATATAACGACGCGTGTTCGGAGCCAACGCAAGAATGAATGCCGGCACACCAATCGTCAATCCGCCCACATATGTGATGTGGCGAGGCAGATACGGAAATGGTATCTGCGTCAACACCACACCCAACGAAATCAGTGCGGAATACACGGTTTTCACGAGGAATAGGCTTGCCACACGTTCCATATTGGCCATGACCTGACGCCCTCGCGCCACTACATCGGGCAGATGTGAAAATTTCGAATCGACAAGCACCACCTGCGCCACGGCCTTGGTGGCGGGAGCAGCATTGCCCATCGCAATACCCAGATCGGCCTCTTTGATGGCGAGCGCGTCGTTCACGCCGTCGCCGGTCATCGCCACCACATGCTCACCCGCATGCAATGCCTCCACGATCGCCTTTTTCTGATCGGGCAGCACACGCCCAAGCACATCCACGTTTTCCAGTACTTGTGCCAGTTCCGTAATGTCGGCGGGCAATTCACGCGCGTCCATGAATCGTGGTTCATGTTCGCCGGTCAGATGCACTTTTCTTGCGATCGCGCCGACGGTTACAGGATTATCGCCGGAGATGACGCGACAACGCACACCCTGTTCACGGAACCATGCAAGCGTTTCTTCGGCATCGGCGCGAATATGTTCGGAACAGCACACCAATGCGACAGGGCACGATGCCGGATTGAGTTTTGGATTGATTTCGTAATCGTCGGGCGCTGCACCGTCGATTCGTGCGACCAGCAGCACACGGTTGCCGTCGTTGGCGAAATCATTGACTTGCTTGAGTATGTCGGCATGGTCGCCATCGATTTGGGAAAGAATGACTTCCGGCGCACCCATCGTCCATACTGCATTGCCGTCATAGATCGAACTCCACTTTCGCGCCGACGAGAACGGTACTCGTGCCTCGACAGTGCCGTCCGCAAATCCCTGTTCCCGTAGTCCAGACAGAATCGCTTGCCCTGTACCGTTGGGCTGTCCTTCGTTCGATAGGTCGAATAGAGCCTGTCTGACGTCATGCTCATTCACGTTGCCGCACATAATGCCGGAGCTTCGAGTATCCAGCAATTCCACGGAATCAAGTCGGATGGTACCGTCGGTGACAGTACCGGTTTTGTCAAGGTTCAGGCAATCCACACGAGCGAGAGTCTCCACGGATTCCAACTCCTGCACCAGCGTGTTCTTACGTGCCAAACGAATGGCTGCGAGCGCGAAATTCAGCGAGGTGAGCAGCACCAGGCCTTCAGGAATCATACCGACCACACCGGCCACTGCGGAAATGACCGCGGAACGCCATTCGCCGGTTGAAATGGCCACATTCCAGCCGCCAACAGTGCGTACCTGCGACCAGATGAGCAGTACGCAGAGCGGCACCACTAGGAAGGTCATGAATTTCAGAATCGTGTTGATGCCCTTGTTGAGGTCAGATACGGTTTTCTTGTAGACCTTCGCCTGTGCGGTAAGTTTGGCCGCGTAACTGTGCTCTCCTACGGCGATGACTTTCACCAATGCCATGCCGGAGATGGCGGTGGATCCGGAGAAAATGTCGCAGCCTTCGCCTTTGCGTACGGTCCGTGATTCGCCGGTGAGCATGGATTCATCCAGTTCCAGTCCCCAAGTGTGCACGATCTGCGCATCCGCGGGTACCTGTTCGCCGGAGCGAATCCACATGAGATCACCGAGCACGATATCGTTGTGCGGTACTTCAACGTCTTTGCCGTCGCGATGCACAAGGTAATCGGAGGCCACCAGAATCGATAGTTTGTCAAGCGTACGTTTGGCTTTCAGTTCGGTACAGATGCCGATACCGGTATTGATGATGATGATCAGACCGAACACCGCATCTCTCCACGACCCGGTGATCAGCACCATGACCATGGCGGCGAAAATGATGCCGTTGAACAGGGTGAACACGTTGGCTCGCACAATGTCGACAAGAGAACGCGAGGTCGATGCTTTGACTGTGTTATTCAGTCCGCTCTCTCTGAGGGCAATCACTTCGCCTTGTGTGAGCCCCGTCTCTTCGATGGGAGGCATTGTTCGACTTTCGCTCATAATTGCCAGCCTACCGTCACAGTCCTGTTTTCTGGGCAACTTCTTGTGAAACACAGGTAAAATTCAGGGAATTTTCAGGGTACTCGCCGAGCACTGATTTGACATCCATCTCACGTAGGCGGGGCACAGAGCCATGTCAGTGGTCGATTGTAGTCACCAGCATCTCACGGTCGTGGGGATCGTTGTTGGCTACGGCCACGACCGCGTCGTCGAGCGGTGTCGCGTCGGCCATGCGATCGTTGATGGTCATGGTCGCCGCATAGAGTTTGTTGTCTTCTGGCACGGCGATAGGATTGAGAAGCGTCACTGGAACGCCCGCTTTTCTTGCGGTTTCCAAAGCATCATTCCAGTTTTCGGCATTGGCTTCGTCCACGTCGATTCCTGCGACGATAATGAGGTCGGCCTTGCGTTGCGCCATGTCACGCACGCCTTGCTGCGCGGTAGATTGCGCGTCCACAGTGCCTGAGACGGTAATGTACACCGGCTTGAGTTTACCGGCTTCCATGGCACCCATTGCCATGGAATCGGAGGTGACATCATCCGATCCAATCATAGCTATGGACAGGCTGTCACGATCCTCCATGGAGTGTGCCACCGCAGTATCGGGAGATTGAGTATCCCCCACCGCGGCATTCGACGGCACGCAACCAGATAGCGCCGCGCAAGACAACGCAATCGCAGTCATTCCAAAAAACGCACGACGTGCGAATAACGGCATGCTCACTGCTCGTGCTTTCTGAACAGCGCCACAGTCTCCACATGATGGGTCATGGGGTAAATGTCGAACGCGCGAATATCCGCCAATTCGTAGCCAAGTGACACGAGGGTGGCGGTATCTCTGGCGAGGCTTGCCGGATCGCATGCGATATAGACCGCGCTTTTCGCTTCGGCTTCGGCAATCTGCCTGCACACTTTCGCGCGAGCGCCGGCACGAGGTGGATCAAGCACCACCACATCTGGTTTGGCGAGATCATTGCGTACGTTGGCAAGTGTTTTCGCCACATCGCCCACACGCGCATCGACGTTGCCCAGATGAATATGCCTCAAATTACGTTGCGCGTTCCTTACCGCGGTTTTGCCGCCTTCGACGCTCAACATGCGAGTGCGCTCCGCCGTCAGCGTGGCCAACGGCAGCGTGAACAGACCCGAACCGGAATACAAATCCCACAGGCATGCGGATTTGGCACCGTCAAGCTCGCCTCGTACCAAATCAATCACATGGTTGGTCAAAGCGATCGGCGCATGCCTATGCATCTGCCAGAAACCGCCTGCATCCACGTTGTATTCGAATTCATGGCCGGCAACAGTCACCTTTTCCGTAAGCTCACGGCTTCCAGCAACCACTTCGCCGTTCACGAGCACGGCGTAATTGTCTGAAATCGGCGCATTATCGCGAGGTTCCGGAACGGATAGACGAATCTGGGAACCCGGTTCGAAGCTCCCTTCCCACACATGCTCACGTTCGGCCACTTCCAACAACGTACGGCTGGCCAACGGCATGGTATCAATCGGAACGCGCACATGCGTGCCCCGACGGCGCATCGACGGACGCCCGTCAACATCAGCGATCATCTCGATGCGAGTACGCCAATGCAGACCTTGCTCCGCATCGTCTTCCGGCATACGCTCAATGGGCACTTCCACGTCGACGTGGCCAAGTCTTGCCATCTGTTCGGCCACCGACGTGGCTTTCCATTTCAGTTGCCCGGCAAGCGACACATGCACCAAGTCAGCGCCGCCGACACCACCGCCCATGGCAAGGGGGCCGGCCAACGACCATATTGGATCAGTACGGTCTTCGCTCGCTTCGAGCACTTCCACCACTTCGCCTGTCCAGAAGCGGTCCTCACGATCATGCGGCTCGTCCAATGCGACACGGACCAGTTCGCCAGGCAATGCAAATCGCACGAACACAACACGTCCGTCAATATGACCGACGCAACGGCCTTGGTCGGCGTACCGTTCAATGCGGATGGTCGATTCCATCAGTGCTCTTCCCTCGTTTCGGTGTTTTGTGCTACCTCAGCATCGCCTTCAGAAGTTTCCTGCACCATCTTATGCCGGTGCATTGGCGTCGCCACGATCAGATACGAAGCCCAAATCGCGAGCGCCCAGAACGGAATGCCCATCAGCAGACGCGCCGTTCCCAGCCAGCCAACGTGATTGCCGAGATAGAGCGGCACCTGCACGATCAGACGTAGCGAGAACACCCCAATCCACAGCGCGGTGATGATGGTATAGGCACGATTGAGCGCCTTGTCACCTCGCCAATCGGCAAGCCAGACACGAAAATGCTCGGTCGGTAACGTTCTGATGAACTCGATGACCAATCCTAAGCCAGGCACTCGGGCCAGCAGTGAAATCGTCAGCAAAACAATGTAAAAGGCGTTGGTAAGGAATCCGAACATGTAATAGTTACGAGCTTCGTGACTGTTCCATGCCCAAATCAGGCAGATGCCTACTGCCAGCAGGCCTGATACCGATCCCATGACGGACTGTCGTTGGCACAGGCGCACGATCACCTGCAGCACGGCCAACGCCGCGGACACGCCGATGGTCAGTTGCAAATTGGATGTGATGACAAACAGCGCCACGAACACGACGCCCGGCAGTATCGATTCGATGACGCCTCTCGGACCGCCAATGGCGTCGATCACGGAAAAATCGTCAGTATTACCGGCGTCGGCAAGCGCACCAAGACCGGTTCGTTTTTTCGCTTCGGTTTCAGCCATACGTATTAGCTATCGGTTCAAGTGGCTCAGCGCACTTCGGAGAACATCGGTCCGCGAGACAGCGTGGTCTTGACCTCGACCTGCTGGTCGGAGTCGAATGGACCCTTCGGCTTGCCTGGAATCTCAGTCTTCTGCTCAGCTTTTTCCGCAGCGGCCTTTGCCGCCTTGCGTTCGGCTGGAGCGACCGGCGGATGCATGGGAATAAGGTCGCGCGGCGCCAACGGATCATCGCCTCGTTCCACCACAATATCGGCGAAGAACTGGTTCAATGCCTTTGCTTCCTCACCCTCAGGATCGGTGGCAGCCTTGCCGGAGAAGATGCCACGTAGCATCCAACGCGGACCGTCGACGCCTACGATGCGGGTAAGCACCTTGCGTCCGCCCTTGACGGTAACCGGCAATGCCAGTTCGGTGCCGAACACGCCTTCGACTTCCTTCGCGTCCTTGTTGGCTTCAATCAGGTCGGCACGAACGTCATCCCACAATCCGAGCGTCTTCGGGGCTGCGAATGCCTCAATCTCCACGCTGGAGGAACCGTAGGTGATGGTGGTGCCAAGAACCTGCTGGGTGGCACGGTTGGCCTTCACGCGCAATTCAATGCCCTTCAGGAACGGCAGATAATACGATCCCATATCGAGGTACTCATCGTAGTCGGGAACATTCTCATCTTCCACATCCCACGGACCACGCTCGTCACCGCGGCCCTCGTATTCAGCGGAAGACTCCGGAAGCGCCACGACTTCCTGAGCTTCGTCAACGTTTTCAGCTGCGTCAACAGCCTCTTCGTTTTCTTCGGCGGCCGCTTCAAGAGCTTCCTCGCTCTGATGCTTCTTCTTACCGAATCCAAACAATCCCATGATGTTCCTCATTTCGTAACGGTTGCAACCGTGACAAGCCTAGCACCCATGCTTAATATGAGCTGGGAATCGGAGCGTGATATTCCAATTCCCAGTCTGTTCACGGTAAGAGATGGCTTAAATGTCATACATAATGCTGAGCGGCGCATGATCGGACCAGCGCAGGTCGTAGGTCGGAGCCTTATCGATCACGAATCCGCAGGCCGTTTCCGCCAGTTCCGGTGTTGCGAACTGATAGTCGATTCTCCAGCCGACATTGTTGTCGAATGCACGACCGCGCTGGCTCCACCATGTGTACGGCCCTTGGATATCTCCGGCGAGATCACGCATCACATCCACAAACTCCAGTTCTCCCAGCCACTTGTCCACATAGGCGCGTTCCTCGGAAAGGAATCCGGCATGCGTTTCGTTGGCTTTGGCGTTTTTGATGTCGAGCGGCGTGTGTGCGATGTTGAAATCACCGCAGAGCACCGCTTGTTTTCCGCCGTGTGCCGCCTCGTCACGCAACTGTTCCATGCGTGCCAGCATGGTGTCGAGGAAACGGTATTTCTGCTTCATTTTTTCCGGATCATCGGTATTTCCCGCATGCACATACACGCAGGTCACGGTAATGACATAGCCTTGCGGAGTTTGCACGTCCGCTTCGATCCAGCGTCCGGAATCGACGTCTTCCTCAAGTCCCGGCAAACCATACCGCTTTTCGACAACAGGCAATGTCGACAGTAAACCGACGCCGGCACGCCCTTTGATACGGCAAATTTCGTTCATGCGATTGAGTTCGCTTTGGTCATCGACGCGTCCGGCGGTCGCGTATTCGAAACCGAATTCGTCGAAGATGGGATCGATTTCGTTTTGGGGGGCACGTACCTCCTGCATGCACCATACGTCCGGCGTGTTTTTCGCAGCCCATTGCTCTATGCCTTTGCGTTTCGCTGCGCGGATTCCATTCACATTCGAGGTTGTGATAGTGATCGTCATAACGTCTTAGAGTAGCCGGAATACAAGAAAACCTCCCTCGGAGGGAGGGAGGTTTTCCAGACGGCGGACGCGATCAGTCGAGTCCGAGCTGCAGCTTGCCGCCCGGGATGGCGTCCAGCAGATCGCGAGTGTACTGCTTCTTCGGATGGTCGAAGACCTCGTCGGTGGTGGCGTGTTCCACCAGCTTACCGTGCTGCATCACCACGACTTCGTCGGCGATCTGGCGTACCACCGCCAGATCATGGGTGATGAACAGGTAGCTCAGTCCCTTTTCCGCCTGCAAGTCGTTGAGCAGGCGAAGCACCTGGTCCTGCACCAGCACGTCCAATGCGGAGACGGCTTCGTCGCAGACGATCACATCCGGGTCGAGGGCCATGGCGCGCGCGATGGCGATGCGCTGCCTTTGGCCGCCGGACAGCTCGTTCGGGTAACGGTTCATCACCGATTCCGGCAGTTCCACCATGTCGATGAGTTCACGCACGCGCTTGGCACGGCTCTTCTTGTCTCCGATGCCGTGGATGCGCAACGGCTCCTCGATAGACCGGTAGATGGAGTACATGGGGTCGAGCGATCCGTACGGGTTCTGGAATACCGGCTGCACGTGACGTCGGAAGTCAAGCAGCTCCTTGCCTTTGAAGCCGGAGATGTCCCTGCCGTCATAGGTGACGGTGCCGGCGGTTGGTTCGAGCAGCTTCAGCACCATGTTGGCCACGGTGGACTTGCCGGAACCGGATTCGCCGACGATGGCCAGCGTGGTACCCTTCTTGATGGAGAAGCTCACATCGTCGACCGCCTTGAACATCTCCTTCTTGCGCGGCAGCTTGAATTCCTTGGTCAGGTGGTCCACCGTGATGATGGCTTCGCCCTTCTTCAGGGAATCCTCGTTCACCGCGTGTTCCATGACCGCGGTGGCATCGCCGCCATGCTCCTTGACGGATATGATGCGCTGAGAGGCCAAGGACGGCGCCGCGGCGACCAGACGCTTGGTGTATGGATGCTGCGGATGCTGCAGCACTTCCAGGGAAGGACCGGATTCCACGACCTGGCCCTTGTACATGACCACGATGTGCTGGGCGCGTTCCGCGGCCAGACCGAGATCGTGGGTGATGAACAGCACCGCGGTTCCCAGGGAATCGGTCAGCATGTGCAGATGGTCGAGGATCTTCTTCTGCACGGTCACGTCGAGCGCGGAGGTCGGCTCGTCGGCGATGAGCAGTTCCGGACGGCAGGCCAGACCGATGGCGATCAACGCGCGCTGGCGCATGCCGCCGGAGAATTCGTGCGGGAACTGGCGGGCACGGGTGGCGGCGTCAGGCAGGCCGGCCTCGGACAGCAGACCGGCGATGCGGTCGTCCATGGTGGAGCCGACCACATACTTCTTGGCGATGTACCATGCGTCATCGTCCTTCACACCGGCTTTGATCAGGCCATCAGCCACACGCCAGCGGGTTTCGGATCCCGGAACCCATTCCTCGGCGAACCGGGCCATGATCTTGTCAAGTTCGTCACCGCTCTTGCCGATCTTGACAAGAGCTTCCTTGGCTGCGGCGGTCAGATCAGGCAGTTCCTTGGAGCCGAGGAAGGTCTCGTCGTCATTGCCCTTGAGCTCCACTTCGTCGCCGGCCAAAGCCTTGGCGAATTCGGAACGCTTTTCGTGGTCGATGTCCATGTTGTTGGCCACCAACGCTTCCTTGACCTGGGTGCCGATGCGCCACACCGGGTTCAGGTTGCTCATCGGATCCTGCGGGACAAGACCCATCTTGTTGCCACGGAGCTTGTCGAAGTCCTTCTGCTTGAAGCCGGAGATCTCCTGTCCATCAAGCTTGATGGAGCCGCCGACAACATGGCCGGTTCCCGGAAGCAGGCCAAGCACGGCCATGGCGGAGGTGGACTTGCCGGAACCGGATTCGCCGACGATGGCCACCCACTGGCCAGGATACACGCTGAAGGACGAGTTGCGCACGGCATGCACGGCCTTGCCTTCATCGGTGGTGAAGTCAACCTGAAGGTTCTTGACCTCCAATAGCGGCTCGTGGGCGCGCTGCATGGCCTCGAGGTTGTTCTCGGTATTCATTTCAGTCATCGAATATCCCTTCACTTACACTCAGGCCGTACGGCTCTTCGGATCGAGCGCGTCCTTGACGGCGTCACCCATCATGATGAATGCCAGCACGGTGATGGCCAGTGCGGCGGACGGGTAGAACAGCACCATCGGGTCGGTTCGGAGCATCGACTGCGCGCTGGAGATGTCGCCGCCCCAGCTGACGGTGGTGGTCGGCAGACCGATGCCGAGGAAGCTCAGCGTGGCCTCCGAGACGATGTAGGAGCCGAGGGATGTGGTGCCCACAACGATGATCGGCGCGAGGGAGTTCGGCAGAATGTGGCGGAACAGGTTGCGCATCGGCGTCGAGCCCAACGCGGTGGACGCGGTGTTGAATTCCAGATTCTTCGATTCCAGCACGGCGCCTCGCGCGATGCGCGCGGTGCCGACCCAGCCGAACAGGGCGAGGACCAGAACGACCTTCCAGATGGAATCGTTGGTGCGGAACATCTGCAGAACGACGATCGCGCCCAGCAGCATCGGCAACGCCATGAAGATATCGACGATGCGGCTCAGGATCGCATCCACCCAGCCGCCGAAGAAGCCGGCGATGGCGCCGATCAGCGTGCCGACCAGCACCACCAACAGCGTGGACAGGATGCCGACGCTCAGCGAGGTGCGCGTGCCGTAGATCACGCGGGTGTACACGTCGCAGCCCTGCACGTCGAATCCGAACGGATGGCCCGCGGAGGCGGGCTCCAAGGAGTTGTCGAGCGTGCAGTAATTCGGATCCTGCTTGGTGAACACGCCTGGGAACAACGCCACGAACACGATGAACAGGATCAACAATCCGGAAATGATGAACAGCGGGTTTCTGCGCAGCGTGCGCCACGCATCGGCCCACATGCTGGTGGCGGGAACGGAGTCGTCGACGTTGTCGACGCTCTGCAACGGGGTCTCCTCGATCGGGGCGACGTAGCGTTCCTGCCCGGGAAGGGCGGTCATTGTTTTCTCATCAGTCATGATAGTTGCGACTCCTTCCCTATCACGCGTAACGGATGCGCGGATCAAGCGCGGCATACAGCAGATCGACCAACAGGTTGCAGACCACGAAGATCAGGGTCAGCAACGTGACGACGGAGACCACGACGTTGGCTTCGCCCTTGAGGATGCTCTGGTAGGTCAGGAAACCGACGCCATGGATGTTGAAGATCTGTTCCGTGATCATGGCGCCGCCCATCAGCGCGCCCAGATCCTGGCCGAGGTAGGTGACGACGGGAATCATCGAATTACGCAGCACATGGCGTAGCATGACGGACTTGTTGCTCATGCCCTTGGCGCGTGCGGTGCGCACGTAATCCTCGGAGATGTTGGAGGAGATCTCGGAACGCGACAATCGGATGATATAGGCCATGGAAACGGAACCGAGCACCATAGCCGGCATCAGCAGATCGAAGAATCCCGGATCGGCACCTGCGGTGACCGGCAGGATGCGCCATTTCACACCGAGGAAATACTGGCCGAGGAAGCCGGTGACGAACGTCGGCACGGAAATCAGCAGCAACGAGACAATCAGAATCAGGGAATCGTACCACTTGCCCTTCTTCAGGCCGGCGATCACGCCGAACACCACGCCGAAGATGGCTTCGAACACGAATGCCATCAGACCGAGCCTGATGGTGACCGGGAATGCGCTCGTGATCTCGCCAAGCACCGACTGGCCGGAGAATGTCTGGCCGAAATCAAGCGTCAACGCGTTCTTCAAGAACAAGAGATACTGGATGATGAATGGCTTGTCGAGGTTGTACTCGGCGCGAATCTGCATTTCGACGGCGTGATTGACGGGCTTGTCTCCGAACATGGCCTTGACCGGGTCTCCCGGAAGAGCAAAGACAAGAGCGTACACCAACAATGTAGTGCCGAGAACCACTGGAATCATCTGCAGAATGCGGCGCAGAAGATATTTGCCCATTTTTGGTTGCTCCTTTTCCATATTCCGGTTGGCCGCCAGTCCGTACTGACCTGCGAATGAGGCCTCACCAGAATCAAATACCCCGTAAGTCTACCGCATCGGCAGACTTATGTTGCGCCAAACTAAAGAAATCCTGAGAATCCGCCATTCAACGGCTGCGAAATCCTCTCGCGCGGCTGGCGGAGAACCGGAAAAAATAGACAAAATCAGTCGATGAAACCAAAAACCTCCGCATATGCGTTCCATGAGCGCAGCACATGCTGAATGCATTCGGCGAATTATCTGAAAGCATCCATCAGCAGGGAGCGTGCGCACGGAATACGAAAAAGGGAAACAGGGTGTACCCTGTTTCCCTTGTCACAGCGAAGTGAATCCTATGACGGATCGGAATCCGCCATCAGCCTCACTTGGTGAGCTCGTTGTAGACCGGCAGGTTCTGCCAATTCATCTCGAAGCCCTTCACGCCGGTCGCGGCCACGCCGTTGGCGTTGGAGTAGTACAGCGGGAAGGCAGGAAGCTCCTTGAGCAGAATCTCCTGGGCCTGCTGGTAGATCTTGTTGGCCTCATCGGTGCTCTTCGCGGCGGAGGCCTCGGAGCACAGCTTGTCGAACTCGGCGTTCTTGTAGTCGCCGTCGTTCGAACCGTTGCCGTCGGCGGCCGCAGAGGAGTACAGCTGGTAGAGGTAGTTCTCCGGGGACGGGTAATCTGGCTGCCAACCGGTGCGGAAGGCGCCCTTGATGGAGCGGTTGGTCACGTCGTTACGGAATTCCTGGAAGGTAGGAATCGGGTTGGTGGCCACGTCGATGCCCAGGGTGTTCTTCACAGAGTTCACCACGGCGTCGTAGATCGACTTCGCACCGCCGTCGGCGTTGTAGGCGAAGGTGAGCTTGCCGTCGTAGTGGGAGATGGCCTCGGCCTTGGCCCACAGTTCCTTGGCCTTCTTCGGGTTGTACTTCAGGTTCTCGCTGCCCTTGAGGGAGTCGGAGTAGCCCGGGGTGAGCGGGGAGGTGAATTCGACGGCCGGGGTGCCCAGACCGTTGAGCACCTTCTTGCAGATGGCGCCGCGGTCGATGGCCATGGACAGCGCCTGACGGCGGAGCTGGCCTTCCTCGGTGTTGGTCTGCCAATGTTCCAGAGATGCCGGGATGGTGAAGGTCTGGCTCACGGAGCCGGCCTTGCTGTACGGCTGGACAGAAGAGTCGGACTTGAAGGTCTTGGAAGCGGAGGTCGGGACGGAGTGCATCACGTCGAGGTTGCCGGCCTGGATGTCGGCGTATGCGGCCTCGTCATCGGTGTAGATTTTGAAGGTCACACCGTCGTTCTTCACCACTTCGTTGCCCTTGTAGGCGTTGTTCTTGACGAGTTCGATCCGCTTGTTGTGGCTCCAGGACTTGAACTTGTACGGGCCGTTGCCGACCGGCTTCTCGCCGAAGGCCTTCGGATCCTTGTAGAAGGATTCCGGCAGCG
>SKEE01002132.1_pt1 | contig 14150 bp, 8 predicted proteins | sample 4826661 | NCBI WGS metagenome assembly SKEE01 (sample SAMN11008817, study PRJNA524170) | human gut metagenome | biome: Human fecal sample; material: Feces; isolation source: fecal sample from pouch patient p20 | host: Homo sapiens | place: Israel: Tel-Aviv | collected 2016-11-14
ATTATGTATGATCCGCTAACAATTATTTGACCTGATTGTTTTATATCACTTACCATTGCTGTCCATGTACGTGCATCTTGTGATACATAAAACAAAATGCTTTGAGTACTGTGGTTTGCACCAACTTTTGTTATTGTCCATTTGTCATCGTTCGATTTAAGACAACAATTTTGATATCCAGATGAAAATGTACAGTTATCTTTAGTTCTATAAGGAAGACAAGGAATTTCTAAATACGTAGTTGGCATATCTACTTCGCTTACTTCTAAATATATGGTAACATTAAATGTTACTAGTTTTCCAACTTTTATATAGTATCCTTCGGTACCCGTACAACCATTACACGGTCTAAGCAAACCCATTGTTCCAGTTTCATAACTAAAAGTGGAGTTTAGTGTAGTAATACTATCCTGCAAGCTCTTACCCATTCTAGCATCAAGAACATATCCTGAAGTGGTAGTAGTTAGATTGTTCGCTACCGTAGATGTTGCACCAGATTTCAATCCGTTTAATGTTGAAGTAATACTATGAATCGTTGTAGTGTGTCCTTTCACTGTGCTAGATAGAGTAGACGCATCTGATTTAATAGAAGCAATTTCATCTTCTACTGAGTTTCCGTTATCAAGAGACACAAGACTAGCGAGTGTTCTTGGAAGTAGTTTGAGATATCCTGTACTTGTTTTCATATACAGATATCCTTTTTTTACGGTTGATAAAATTGACATGAAGTTTCTCCTTTCATTTATATAATTTTACATAGCAAAAAGGAGTCAATTCATGTATGACTCCTTTATATTGTTAATAAAGTTATCTATTTTTTATTCTTCTTTAAACCAAAGATCTCCATTATTTTGACCACTTGGTTCTGCTGATTGACACACAAATCCAACAGCACCCAAATTAGAGCGACCTCCGGAAGCAGTAGTAGAACCTGTGCCACCCTTTGAAACTGCAAGTGTTCCAGTAATAGAACTAAGAGTATATGTGGTGTTATTGTCATTACCCCAAACAGCAGTACCATCAGAAGACCATCGAAGAATTTGTCCAGAAGACCCACCAGAAGGAATATGTTTGTTTCCAGATGTTGTTGGGTGCGAATATACAGTATCAGTAAATTTTGCACCAGATGGAACATTAGAATTAACAGTATGATTATTTACCTTTGAAGCATTACCTGCTGAATTAGCATAGCTAACTGTTCCACCATCTGAAGCCACGACAACAGATGTGTACGCTTGAGAATGTAAAGTGGTCGCAGCTGCGCTTGTTGAAGCATAAGATTCTGTAGAAGTTTTTTTGTCACTTGTTGTTGTACTATTTGCTTCTGCTGAATCAGTCAAAATCCAAGTACGAGATATGTTTCCTCTCGCTCCTGATGCAAGGTTTCTAATTACAGTTCCAGTATATGTTCCAGAAGTTTTAAAGAAAGCATCAGCATATGTTTTACCAAAAACATTATATAAACCAATTTGGATACAATCTACATCCAATCCGCATCTTACCAACCATTTTGCTTCTACGGTAGAGACAGAAGAAGAGTTATTTGTTTGTAATGAGATTCTAACAATCCCCCAACCTCCGCCATTATAATCTTGTGTTATTAAAAACGTAGAAGTTTTATCAATATATGAGCTTGTTTGCGTGTCGATTTTTGCGAATCTATGATATGGATAATTATTTGTATTTCCAATACTAATACGAGAATTATAGTATCTTAGACTGGCATTACTATTTGCAGATCCGTCATAAGAAAAACTCATTACAAAGTCTTCAGTATTAGATACAGATCTTGCTGTTGCTAATTTTACAGCACTGTTTGCACTTCCGCCTGCCGAGCTAGAACCTGCATAATTATGAGTATGAGATGGCAGATCTGAAGCTACAAGTTTCCTGAATGATGCAGTTCCATTCGATCCGTTAGGAGCAGCTAATACGGTATTGGCTGTTCTTGAAATGCTAGAATCATAATACTGAGAATGCGTATGGCTACTATTTGCTTTCCCACTTAATTTTGAATTAATTTCGCTTTCTGTATAATATCTGTCGTCATGAGTGTGACCGTTGTTTGATTTTCCATCTAATGCACTTTTAATTGCACTTTGCGTCATTGTTCCATCGGTAGCTGTTCCAGTTCCAGTATATAATTTAGTTAGCCCAGAAGTGGAAGCAGTACCAGTAGAATATGTTGTATTTGTACTTGGAATACCAAGTGCAGTTATATCAGCCTTAGAAACTGCTGTTGTTCCAGATACGTGACCTTTTGAATCTACTGTAACTTTGTATAATCCATTTGATTTTGCAGTATATGATGGATGTGTGTAGACAGTATCAGTAAATTTTAATTGTATCCAACCTAACCATTTTTTATTGGCATTATCATAATACCGTTTATGCATATAATTAGTTACATTATCACTCATAAATACCTGATATTTTGTCCCAACTGTTGCATCAACATAAAGTGTTCCATGATTTGAAGTAGGTGCATTTAAAGCATCAATAATAACTATATGGTATATTCCAGTCTCAGTCAGAGTATTAAAATCCGTCTTTGACGTGTTAATTGTTTTATGCATCAATTTTGATTCATTAAGAATTTTACCCTGATTAGCACTGAGAGAATCAGTAGTAGATGCGCTTGTTAAATTATCTTGTATACCACGCCATGTGTTTGTATTGTTGTCTGTAAGTTCAATTGTGGTTGCTCCAGACTGATTAGTTGTAAATGATCCTTTTACAGATCCAGCCTGTTTTATTGTAATTGTTCCATTACCCACACTTGGAATAGTAGGCTTGTTGGAAAGGTCGTTGTATGAACCACTTGTGGCAACTTTAGCGAGCTTCCCTTTTATATATTCTAGCAAAGCTTTTACAGGTCTACGGTGATAAGTGGTAGTAGTTGTTCCACCTCCAGCGTATTGTGACACAAAATAATCCTCATCTGTTGGTGTTGAACCGCCAGTGGATAGTGTGTTTATCATTGTAGATAAATCATGAGTATGGTTTGTGTTTGATTTACCTGCCAAAGCTGAATTTACAACTTTATTTTGTACTGGGTTTGTTGATGATGAACTCAACGAACTGTCTACAGTTGTTTTATTTGCACCTGATGCGATACCGTTTAATTTTGTACGATCAGCAGAAGTCATAGCCTCATAATATGGCAAAGCACTCCAAGTATTTTTTCCATCACCAATTTTGTATTTACCTGTTCCATCTGTAATGGCACGTTCACCTTTTAAAAGAACAGGATTTTTGGAAGTCCAATTTGCTTCCGTGTCAGACCTATCTTTTATTCTGACATTAATAGTATTGTCAGCCATTTTAACCTCCTTTTATAGCGAAAAGGAGACTATGTAAAACAGCCTCCTTATATTATTTATATAAAAATATGTTTAAATTAAGCTCCACCGCCATCAAGAACGAAGTCGTTCGCACCCTGACAGATAAAATCAGTAGAAACATTACAAGCGGCAGGAACTCCATTTACAAAGTAAACTGGATGTACAGTTGATCCCGCATTTGTACCTAATTTACTTGCTGTACTAGCAGAACCAGCACTTGTAGCATATTTAACAGACTTATTTGCATCGGCAGTATTATCAACATTTCCAAGTCCAACTTCAGCTTTTGTATAAGTTGGTTTGGTAGCTGCTTTTGCCCAAGCCTTAACATCGGATGCAGGAAGTGTTGTTGGATAAGCTGGAAGTGTAACTGATGTTCCAGACTTATATTCTTTTGTTCCAATCTTCACAGACTGAACAGCACTGTCTGCTTTTGTTCCTTGAGCAGCAGTAGCATAATTTTTAGCTAGTCCATTTGCATAAGTTTTGGCAGCTGATAAAGCATCGGCTTCAGATTGATCTGCATAAGCTTTTGTTGCGTAATTCGTAAGGTCAACGGTAGAGTCACCAATTTTTTCAAATTTCTTTGTATCTCCACTTATAACAAGCATATATTCATCATAGCCATTATAGTCACCAGAACCAACTGCTCCGGCTGCCTTTGCTACCATGTAAATAGTATGTTCATCTGCTTTTGCTACTTCTGGAAGTGCCGACACAATAGAACGCTTAAGATGTCCTGCATTTGCAACTGCACTTGAAATTTTAGAGTCAGTTTGGCTTTTGGTATATGCATCGCCTATTCCAAAGCCAGCAAGTGTTGTTGGGTTTGACCCGGCTGTAACATGTCCTTGTGCGTTTACTGTAACAGATTTATATGTTCCTGCACCAACGCCTGAATTTGGGTGAGAGTATTTGGTGTCAGTATCAGATGAAGTAATAATAATTGCTCCATTAGCGTCCGTTGTTACTTTTGTTGCACCTTCACCTTTTACAACGATAGACTGTTTAGATGAATCTAAATTATTCGTAAGGTCTAATGTTGCATTTCCATTTGTTGCACTAGCAGGTGTTCCTAATTTATAAGTTGTGTCCTTATAAGATGTAATAAAACCTTTGTCGTTTGTTAACTGACTCGTCTTTGTAGGAACGGTAATATCTACAGCCTTTGCATTCGGTGTGAGTGCTGTACCATTTACTTTTACTGTTTCAATTACGTTTGCTTGCGCATTACTAGGTGCGTGAGCAGCCTTAGAGTGATTAAACGCAGCATCATAATTTGATTTGAGACCAGTTGTAAAAGATGCTGTGATTGCATCCAAAATAGCTTTATTACTGTGTGTATGTTTTGCAGCATTTACTGCTGAATTGATTGCATTTGTAATTTCTGTTGGTGTGTTTGTGATATAAGGAAGATTAGCGAATGTATCTACACCATTACCAATCTTTACTTTTGGTTCTCCATTTTCCGGAAACTCAATTGCGTATTCACCTTTAAGAATAACTTTTTGAGAAGTCCCCCAATTGGCAGTTGTATCATTACAAATGACAATTCTCGTATTTAAAGTATTATTTGCCATTGTTTTTCTCCATTCAAAAATAGAGACTCTAAATAGTAGAGTCTCCACAATTTATAATTTTAATTTCATTATAGTCGCTTCCAATACAATAATATTTAGAATTATCATTATCCCAACGGTATGTTTTATTTTCTTTGGAAGCAATATAAATAAAAGATTCGTTTCCTACCGTTGGAAACGAATAGATTGTGTCTTCTGTAATTATCGGAGATTTATTAAGCTCCACCCACCCACCATTGAAGTAATAGAGAGTGTCTGGAAGTAATAAATATATTTTATTAGCAAGTGGAGCAAGTGGAAGTTCAGAGCAAGTAACAATATCAGAAGACATTTTTATTCTTGTAGTCGCATCATCTTTGTAAAAACTCCCTGTATCTTTACAAAAAATTAACTGACCATTTGTAATAGGGATGTCAGACAAGCGAGATTGCGACACTTCTGTAAGTGATAAAACGCTCATATTTCCTCCTTTTTACATCCCTCATATCAAGGAAGAACTTAGGCAATTTCAGACCATGTGAGCGCAGCTTCTGTAGCTTTTACTCTTGTATCCATAGCTCCGTTGAGTCCATCAGCGTAAGCTTTTGCATCGTTAAGTGCTTTTGTTGCCTTTTCCTGTGCATCTGTAGCAGCAGCGTCAATAGCAGCCTGTTTTGCATCAGAGATTGCTGTATTGATTGTGTTGATTTTTTCATTAATCTGAGCTTTTGTATAGTAATCCTCAAGAGATTTTGTTACTTCTGCAAATTTATCATTAATTGCCTTTGTTACCGCTTCTGTTGTGGCATAAGCAGAAAGATCAACTGTAAATCCAAGAAGTTCCCATTCTGCGCCTGTGTACACATACTCTTTTCCATCATCATTTGTGTGCCATACATCACCAACAGCCATATCTTTAAGAGCTTTAACCTCTTCAAGATTTTCTTTAGCCCCTTTGAATCTAAATACAGATGCAACTTTAGAATCGATTTCCTGCTGAAGTGCTTTCTTTGCAGCTTCCACCTTAGATGTAGCATCCTTAGATGCTGTGTCTGTAGCTGTTGAAATAGCTTCTGCTTTTGCTGCATCAATCTTAGCCTGGATCTGTTCAGATGTTTCCATTCCAGCCATTTTCTTAGAAACAAATACTTTAACCGCAGCCTGTGTTACGACTTTATCATCATTTTCTGTTCCATCTCCAATTGTTCCAACTGTTCCTACAGCAATATCAACATAATCTGTTCCTGTGTAGATTTTTGCTGAGAAGTCATCAAGAACGTAGATAATCCCCTGAGAAGGTGCTTCTGGAAGTGCGGAAACCTTTACAACTTTCTGACTGTAAACTTTATCCCCTTTAAAAATCTGACCGTCTGCGAAATACAGAGTGTCATTATCTTTTGTCTGAAGTGCATTATAGTTTGCAAGTGTACCAAATTTAAAATTAATTACGTTATTCATAGTGTGTGTCTCCTTTTTTAATTAGATTAAAATTCTGTCCATGTCATTCCGTTAGACATAGTTATTACAATTGGTTCAACTGTGAAAGCTGATTCGCCCTGCTGAACCGTATAAGGGTAGTACTTACCGTCAGAAGCATTCTTAATAGAAATTGGCTGTCCTGCATATGTATCAGAATTCTGATTAATTCCTGTAGTAGCTTCTTCAACGCTATTGAAAGTTAAAACTCTTGGTCTGATAACCTGTTTTGATTTATCATCTTTGATATAAAACAACTCAGATGTGTCCTTTGTAAGAACCAAATCTCTTTCATCAATCTTGCCACTTTCAATAGCACTATCAATGTTAGAAAGATTACCATAACCAAATTTCATAGCTTCTTTTGCCATTTGCGTGTTCCTCCTTTCTACTAAAATTCAACAACTTTAATATTCTCAGTAACTCCACCTCCAGGTATATTTGCCTGTGAAAGGTCAATTTTGTCCCCAATAGGAGTACCTTTACTAAGTAACTGAAGAATACTATCTTTAAGAGATAGGTTGTCTGCTTTTGTATCATCAAAGTTGCCAAGCAACTCGACCAACTGTTGAATCATAGCATCTGCCTTAAGGAGACGCTGATCAATTCCGAGCAAAGCTTCGTCTGGAATGAAATCACTCCATGCTTCAATAGGAGTAATAGTAATAGTAGTTTTGCCTGTTCTACGAACACGCTGTATAAGTTCGCCATCATCACCCATTTCTACTTTTGTAAATACAAGCTGAACTTCAATTTTCCCAGGCTCTTTTGTAAGTGCCGTATCGAAAGGAATTTTATACTCAAGATAATCTTTATATGTATCTCCAGAAAGAACCAAAGACTCTGTACGGTATGATTTACTAACTGGAAGTATATATTCCATTGTTGCTGTAAACTCAGCCATATTAGCCCCCTTATAATCTGGTTCTACTAGAAAATGAAAATTATCCACAAGCTTACTTCTACACATGATTCTTTCCTGCTTTGAAGCAATTAACTCATTATCACTTTTTAACAATATCGTATAAATAATAATCACCTACTTTCCATGTGTTATATGCTCATACTCTTCATCTGTAATTACCTTTGATTCGAGTAATTTGTTTAATTTAAAAATTGCAATTTCACCATTTTTATAAAGTCGTTTTAAACTTTCTACAAACTGACTCATAGAACACCTCCATTAAGTAGGCTTAATGTATATGCATCTATAATTTCTTCCGGAGTTTTCATACACAATGGTTTTAATTGTTCATATTCATACTTGTCAATTTCAATCAAACTAACAGTGTCAACTCCTTCTTTATCGATAGATGGATATACGTCAACATGCCAAATAGTATTCATATCAGACGACATAACTCCTTGTGCATGTTCTTCGTCACACAATAGGAATACATCATTTTTTTTTTGATATTCGACATAAATTAACTGATCTAGGAGGTCGATCATTCTTTTGTTTATCATTACTTTGTAATACATAAATTCCTCCATAATTAAAAGAGATGGAAGATTAAACAACCATCTCTTTAATAAATATTAAATAGAATACATCAGTCGAATTCCGTTCTGTTCATAAGGATAATAATACCCGGATACAGAACCGTTTTCTTCAACACGGAAATAATATCCGTTATATTGATAGTTAGGTGAACGAGTCCAATATGACATAGCATTTCCGTCACTTGTTCTACATATTCTACTTTCGTTTGTTGTTAGATACTGAATAGATGAACCTTCGTACACATAAGGTTCTGTATTCATTTGCGGTTCTACCTCATAAACGGATGGAATATGGAAGTAGTTGTCAGAAGATGAAACTTCTGTTGATTTATCTCCGACAGAAGAGTTAATCTTAACCTTTTTGACTAACTGTTTCCACTGAATATCCAAACCATCAAGAACTCTTGTATTTAAATACGCAGGAAGTGTACATTTTGCATATCCACCTGTGTTTGTAGAAGATCCGCTAAGTGTCTTTTTCTGATTCAATAAGTTCTTGGCAAGGAATGTCATAGAACTTCTCTTTGATGAATTATCAGACAGGTAATATCTCTTAAATCCACACATCTCAAATTCAAGAGATTCATGAGTCCATGACACAAGCTGTTTGCATGCATCATCACCAATATCTGCATACCAAACTTTACTCCAGAAAATAATTCCAGTTGCATAATTTTCGTATGCTCCATCGTCTGCTCTACTACATCCAAATACAATTGGGGCAGCAGTAGAAGTGCTTCTATTTTTAGTCAATTCTATATAAGTAGACTTATCGCCAGAAAGATTAGAATTATACACATGAATTCCATTTTCTCCTTTGATATGTCTAATTACTATCATCTCACGATCACCAAAACTTGATGCGTTTGTTGATGATGTTCCCCATGTTAGTTTTGATCCACTATTGTTCCATAGTTTAAATCCATTAACCCCATTTGTTTCAAAACACTGCATTAAAACTGAAGACTGCTGTGATGTTGAATTAAATACAAAGTCTGTTGCAAATACAAAATCTCTGTCTTTATCAAATAGAGTAATTCCTGTATCAACATAATTCGATCCATTAAATACTGTCTTTTCTGTGATAAGAACCTTTTGTTCAACATCGCTGTAGTTATAATCATGACCAAACTGTAACTTGATAGAGTCTTTCATATTCACATACTTAGACTCAAGATCAAGTTTAGTCATTGCATAAATTTCTACTGGACGAAGAGTTGATAATTCTTTATCTTTAAAATAATCCAATGTGTATTCGCAAGAATCATAAATTGCATTGATATCCTTATTCCCAGTAATAAGACCACTCTGATCCCATTCTTTAAACAAGTAATATTTGTATGCACTTTCCTCTGCAACATATGACGGAATTTCACCTTTATACTCTACATAAGTTCCATAATCACCGCTATATGTTTCTAATACATTTCCATGAGACATGTAACGTACAGTATATTTTCTTAAGCTTTCTGTGTAAGTTGCTGTATAAGTTTGGTTAGAAAATACACTTACAAACTCAGCATCCCATCCACTAAATGTAAAGTCCGTACTAACCGTACTTTCCTTTGTAGGTGTCGCAATAGGATTATCTTTACGTGTTACTGGGTCAACTGGTTTTTCACCTTTGTCAACATACTGAACGTCAAGAGTTTCGCCATTGTCGTTCATAAATGTAACTGTGTACTGAGTAACTAATGTATTATATGTAATTTCAAGATCAGACCAAGCTTCTCTATATTTTGCAAGAATCTTTTCTTTCATAACAGGAACATGTACTCTTCCTGTCACAACAGATTGGTCTACATTGTAACCATTCTTGTCAATACCACCCATTTTATAGAGTTTTTCAAGTAAATCGACAGATTCAAGCTCCCAATTGATTCCTATAATTCTTGCACGATTAACTTTTGGTGATTTTCTTAAAATATCTGCACAATCAATTGTATTACAGTTTTCAACAATCATTGTTGTAATCTGGTCGTATCCTGCAATTGATAAATTATCAAGATATTTAAGATTACGCATATTGATAGATGTAAGTGTATCTGGAAGAAGTGCTGTCTGAATCTTTCCGCTATTTGCGAAAAGAACACCTGTAAGACCAGAACCTGTTGCGTATAATTCTTTAAGGTTTCCACATTTAGAAAGATCTAAACTGCTTGCAAGATTTGGCGTATTACGAACATCAAGCTTCTCAAGAAGCTTATTGTTACCAATTACAAGATTTGTTAAGAATGTATTTGAATACCCTTCCGTTGTATTACCAATAATAAGTTCTTTCAGCTTTTCAGCTTTTGAGAAATCATTATCATGAATGTAGCATGTAGATACGTCACCCATAGACTGAATTCTGGATGCTCCATATACAAGAACAGCGGTGTCATCCATTTTTTCATAAGGACATATAATATCATATGCTTGTCCGGCTTTTGCTCTTATCTGTGTAGGAGATGAATTTCCAAACATAACAGAGAGATACATGTCTGAATACGGTGTAAGATGAAGCGTATAGTTTGGCTTAACAGTTGCACCTACAGGAGTATTACATCTAAACATAATCTGATTAGAAGTAGCGGTGGCTCCGAGGAATTTTGTTGCCATGTAAATTTCCTGATCGCGTTCCCATTGTCTTCGGTGGTATTTCTCTTTTCCATTAAACATGGATTCAAGATAACGTTTGTTTCCTGCAAGATATGTACGAAGACGCTTTCTTTCAAAATCAACTCTCCATAATTCTTCACACCATTCGTTCTGAGCATCATCATATTGTTTAATTAGAGAAGAAGAACTCCAACAGTTATTACTTTCACATGTTGCATACATTGTTCTAAGCTGTGATGTCATTAAATCACGTACACGACAGAAAAACGTTGATTCCGCTGCATTGAAAATATAACCAGAAGATTTGTTTCCATCTTCATTATAATCCGTATCTTCTTTACCATATGGCATTTTCATTTCACCAGAGTTGTTTAAGCCAAGCTGCGTGTCCATATCATACGCCCAGAAGTCGAAGCGGTATCCATTATTGATTTCAGCAGCTGTATCATCAATCGTATAATAATTAGCTTTGTCACCCATTTCAGCAGCTTCACTTGTAGAAATATAATGTTTTGCCCAATGCCAAAATGTATTTTTTGATCTGTTATCAATCATTGTATATCTAAGAGTGTATAAGTAGAAATACGTAGCTGAATCAACAATAAACCAATTACTTAGATTTTTAACAAATTCTTCATCTGTAGATGTTATAACAAATTCATAAAAATCTCTCCAAATTTGTCGATTATTTGTTCTGATTTGTGTTTTGATTTCATCTGTCGATGTAGGATCGCCGTCTTTTGAATCTCCACAACAGTCGTATCTGAATTCGAATGACCCATCCCAGTTATTATAAAGAGAGTTATATGCTTCGTTCCCAGAATCCCATTCTGATTTAGAGATAGGATATTTTGTTGTGCCATCCTCATTTCTTACACCCGTTTGGAATGTAGAATTTGGAAGGGTGTTATCACTAATTTCAATACAGAATTCTTTCATATCATCTGGATCATATGCACGAGTAACATCAGTTTTCTTTGAGTCTCCAATATTACCGAGTGCGTAAAAATGTGCTTCGCAATCCTGGAATTCTCTATGAGTAGAAATATCTGGATCAGTTTCTTTAATGAATAAAACACAGTTCGCAAATTCCATTGCATTTTTAATTCTTGAATCTCTTTTTTGAGCTGGAGATGTATATGGAATATAAGTATTATATCTATTTTGACCCAATGCATTTGTCACAAGATTTGCACTAGCGATGTTAACTTTTATGTTTGTCCATCTCATAGGAATAGAATTTCTTGTGAGCGAAAAAGTTCCGGTACCATCATCAATAACAGTACCATCACCATAAGTAATTTTAGATACATAACTTGCATCCAGAGGAATTTTACTGTTGATCCGATGAATACCATCTGCACAAAAAATTACATCTACGTTGCGCCCCGAATCACCATATTCGTTTGACGTGGTGCCTTGTCCTGCGTGATAAGCGTTCTCGATTAAAAAGTTATCCCATTTTGGATCACCATTTTTATATATCTGTTCCATAGATGTATTTTTTACATAATCTTTTTTATCATTTGTGAAGTGTGGAGCACTAAGAATGATGATTCTCATATTAGGACAAACTTCAGCGAGATGTTCAGGTGTTAAGCTTCCGTTTTCATCATAAATTTGATTTCGCTTATAACGGTCAACCATTTCAGTAGCTGTTCTGGCATCTGCAATATAGTTATTTAGTATTGCTTTTGTGTCGAGACTCTTGTTATAGGCTTTCATACGATAAATTCTTACATCACAATCATCCGAACCTATCGTTAGGGGGACAGGTGTATTTTGTGTAAATGAATAATCGCTAGTGTAACTCATTGGTCTACAAGGAGTACCATCTTCATAAGACATAACAATTGGTGTTGTTTCACTATTATCAATGTTAAACTCCCATTCAACAATATCTTCTTCGCTATATGGAACATGCAGAGATTTTATATTTGATTTAATATATGCCTCATGTACGTTCATTTGAAGACCAATTTCATCTGACTCGCATGAAAGGAACGTTGTGCTTGCGTTTGCAACATTTTCTGTTTTAAATACAAACTTGAATTCCTTACCATTTCTTCTTGCGTCATCTGCAAACAAATTATATGAAATAGTAGCAGTAGTTCCTGCTTTAATTCCAAAATATTGGTCTCCATTTTCATCAATCTGATATCCGCCATTTTCCCAATCGAAGTTATCAGAAACAGTCATTTTAATATCAGAATTATCTTCACAAATCCATAATCTATTTGCATCATTATTTGATTTTCCAACTGGATTAAAATCAAACTGAAGACCTGCTGTAATTGGTTCTACATCAATATCAAGTTTTTCCACTGTAACATTGATTGTTTTTACGACATCCCTACACTTAATAGTTAGTACATGAGAACCAACGTCTGTTGGTTTGTACTGCCATGTTTGGGTATTTGTATCCAATTGAAGTGTAGAAACTTCCTTATCATCAACAGAGAGTGTGACAGTAGGAGTCTCTGTCTTTGGATCATATACAGTATATACAATGTTTTCTGTATCATACTGTTTCACAGTAAGTTCTTTGGATACGCATCCAATTACCGGAACTTCTGATTCTGAATCGTACCAAATTACATCTTTATAAATATGATTTGATTCAACTGTACTTCCGTTAACCTCTGCTGTGATATATACTTCTACAAGATGTGCTCCATGCTCCTGTGGCTGAATATTATAAGCCATTGGAATACCAGAAGAAGTAGTAGTTACTTTATACAACTCAGTTCCGCCCAGTTTAAAGTGGATATCTTTTGAAATTGCACCATATGGAGTGTAATCAAAAGATATTGGCTCGTTGATTGGATATGTTAATTTATCATTAAAAGAAGAATCAAGATGAATATCAATTTTCTGAACTGTCCAAGATTTTGTCACAAGACTTCCTGCGTCATCTGTGATAGAAAGAAGAAGTTTCTGAGTTCCGAGAGAAATGTAATCAGTCGCATCAAAACTATTTTCACCGTTGATAGCAATTCCAGTAGCAATCGTCTGTTTTCCAATTTTCCATGTATACGTACCTTCAGATACAATGTCTCCAGAAGAATCCTGTCCTGAGAAGTTATACTTGATAATTGCTTTGTCTGTTGTTGTTACAACAAGAGGAGATTTTGTTACATATTCAATTTTAAGAGTACTTGTCGTAGAACCTCCGCCATTTCCACCAGAAATCTTAAATGTAGCTTTTTGTGTACGTTGTTCCTCTTCAGTTCCTTCTTTTTCGATTTCCCAAAGAGTGTAAATATTATCCTCACTATAAGTTGCATCATAAGTTTTTCCAGGATCTGTATTTAATTTTCCAATGGTATCTTCTAAGCTCGCAACCTTAGTACCAACAGCAGCAATACTAGATTTGTTTGAATTGGCTGTCTGTTCAACCACACCAACTTTTGTTGATAAATTTGATACATCAGATGCATCAGCCTTTGCTGCCAATAATTGATTTGTAGCGTCTTTGTCATAATATTTTGTCTTTAATGTTTCTGGTAAATCATCAATATTTTTATGAATTGTTTGTAAATCAGAATTGACCGTACTTTTAAAAGTGTCAAGAGATTCTTGAATAGGAGCAGTAGCAGTGGAAATTTTTCTATCTACAACATTTCCATAAGATACAACCCACTCTGCTGACGGGTCAGTGTTTAGA
>SKEE01000965.1_pt1 | contig 14131 bp, 9 predicted proteins | sample 4826661 | NCBI WGS metagenome assembly SKEE01 (sample SAMN11008817, study PRJNA524170) | human gut metagenome | biome: Human fecal sample; material: Feces; isolation source: fecal sample from pouch patient p20 | host: Homo sapiens | place: Israel: Tel-Aviv | collected 2016-11-14
ATCCTCCTGTATAATGAGGGCGCTGCCCGCCAACACAAGACCCACCTCCTCCACCTGCTCCCCGGCGCGGAGCAGGCGTGTGCCTTTGGGGAAGGTGTTGATCCTCGCCCCAAGGCAGGAGAGCATGACGGCAAGCTCATCGTCGGAAATGCCGGAGAAAAGCGCCGCCGTATGGAGTACCGGAAGAAATTCTTTCATAAAAAGTCCTCTTTCGTTGAAAATTCAACCGACTTGTTGCTTTTAGTATAGTACAATGAACGCACAAAAGCAACAAGAGAATCGAACATGAAACGACGGATCATTGAAATCGATCAGGATAAATGCAACGGCTGCGGCGCCTGCGCCGAGGCGTGTCATGAGGGTGCCATCGCCATGGTGGACGGCAAGGCGCAGCTCATGCGGGACGATTACTGCGACGGGCTGGGGGACTGCCTGCCTACCTGCCCAACCGGGGCCATCACCTTTGTAGAGCGGGAGGCGGCGGCCTATGACGAGCAGGCCGTCATGGAAAATAAGCAGCGGAAAATGCGGAAAGAGGGCATGACCCTGCCCTGCGGCTGCCCCGGCAGCCCCTACCCCGGTGAACCCAAAAGAGAATGGCTTTTGGGGCAACACCATTACGGTGATCAACAACTTTGCCAATACGGTGCTGAACCTCACCCTGAAAGACGTAAAGATCGATGTGAGCGACACCGGAAATGACAACTATCCGTATGCTCAAGAAGGAAAGGCTGCCCTGAGCGTTCAGGGAGAGGGCAATGTGGAGATCGAGCTGGACGGCGAGAACGAGCTGAAAAGCGGCAAGTATAGGGCTGGTCTTGAAAAAAACACCTTTACATCTACCTCTTTCTCTATCTCTACAGGTACGCTGACCCTGAAGGACGATAAAGAAGCCGGCAGCGGTAGCCTGAAAGCCGAAGGTGGGGACTGTAGCGCGGGCATCGGCAGCGGCAAGTGCTACAACGGCGAGTGCTACAACGGCGAAAACATCACCATCACCGGCGGCACAGTGACCGCTACCGGTGGCGAAAATGGTGCGGGCATCGGCGGCGGCCGCGACGGCAGCGGCAAAAACATCACCATCACCGGCGGCACGGTGAACGCTGACGGTGGCGACAATGGTGCTGGCATCGGCGGCGGTGCCACGGGCAGCGGCAGCAATGTCACCGTGAGCGGAGCCGCTCAGGTGACGGCGACCACCGGCAAGAGCGATGGCTACTACGGTGCCGGTGCTACCATCGGCAACGGCGGCAATATGACGGATGATGGTCAACCTGTCGACGGCGAGGAGATCCAGGCGGACATCCGCGGCGTGACCACCGGCTACATCCACCACATCATCTACGAGCAGGACGGCACCACCATAAAACGGGAGTGGTGGGAGCCGGAGCGCCCCCAGCCCAACCCGGAGAGTCCTCAGCCCACCCCGGAGGACCCGAATGCCCCGGCGGGGGAGAGCAATGAGGTGAGCCTGGGTACCCCCGGCCTCCATGTGGAGACGCTGGAGGGCGACCTCCTGCCTTTTGACGCCCAGCAGCAGGGCAGCACCCTGCGGGTAACGTCCAACACTCTGGCCGCCCGGCTCCACGGCACCCGGCAGGCGCTGGAGGCTCTGCAGGAGCAGGGAGTGGAGCAGATCCAGTTTGTCACCACCCTCAAGACGACCACCCTGTCGGTGGAAGACCTGCTGGCAGAGGGTGGCAGCTGGTTTGCCCTGGAGCACGACGGCCTTGTGAGCCGACGGCTGAGCGCAGCTCAGGCCGAGAGCCTGAAGTGCTGGATGCACTAAAAAATACAGACCCCTTACAGGGGCCGCCTTGGGGAACCACCCGGGGCGGCCCCTTTTTTGTATAATGAAAAACCACTCGCTAGGCGAGTGGTTCAGTAAAAGACTTCTTATGAAAAACCCCCGGCTCCGCCGGGGGATATTTATTGTTCCCCATGGAACATCATTCAAAATAATCGGCGTATTCCTCGGTGAGCTTGGAGCCCAGACGGCGGATGCCGCCGTAAAGGTGGCGTTCCACCAGCGGCTCAAAGGCCGCGAGGTCGCACCGCTCGATGGCGTCGATGAGGTTGTGGTGGTCGGCCACCACCTCGGCGAGCCCGCCGGTGGTCAGGGTGTCCAGCATCCGGAAGCGGCTGTAGTCGGCGTGGGCGTTCTGCAGCGTCCGCCAGAGGTACATCTTGCCCATGGCGGAGAACCACGTCTCGTGGAGCCGGGTGTCGGCCTCGTAGAGACGGTTGAAGTCCAGCGTTTCGGCCTTGGCCAGCTCGTCGTAGGCGGCGGCACGCTGGCGGATGAGGGCGCGGTGCTCCGGTGTGCAGTGGGGCGCAAAGTCCCGCAGGACCCGGGCTTCTACCGCGATGCGCTCATAGATCAGCTCGTCCACGATGTCCCGGTTCAGCCGGGTGACGGTGGTGCCTTTGTACGGCACGATCTTCACCAGCCCGTTCTCCTGTAACCGCTGCAGCACCACCCGGATGAGGGAGCGGGGCGCGCCGAAGCGGGTGCAGAGCGGGTTTTCGCTCAGCGAACAGCCGGGCCGGAGGGTCAGATCGATGATCTCCCGCTCGAGGACGGCGTATATTTCAGAATCTGTTTTATACTGTTGTTCCATTGTCGTTTTCCTGTCTGATGCCCCAAGCGGGCCATGTCCCAGGCACCGGGAGGCGGAAGTCCATTTCCTTTCCGGTGTCGGGATGGATGAAGCGGAGCCGTGCGCTCTGGAGCGCAATGTCTCCCTTGATGCGGCTGCCGTATTTGCCATCGCCCCAGAGCGGGTGGCGGCGGGACGCGAACTGCACCCGTATCTGGTGGGTGCGCCCGGTGTGGAGGGTGACGTCCGCGAGGCTGGCGCTGCCGTCCGGGGCGGAGGCAGAAATGCGATATTCCAGCACAGCCTCCTTCACGCCCTTGCGCGGACGGCTCACCGGAAAAACACGGCCTTTCCGGCTGTCCTTGAATAAGTAGTCCCGCAGGACGCCTTCGGCGGGCAGCTTCTCGTCCGGCCCTCCCGCGATGAGGGCACGGTATTGTTTCACGAAAGGCGGCGCGGCCGGTGTGCCGGCGTCAGGCTCGGCCCGGCCATCCTGTTCGGCATAAACCTGCTGGCTCTGCGTCACCTGCCGGCTGAGGGCGGCGGCTGCCTGCGGGGTCTTTGCATAGACCATCAGACCCGACACGCCGGTGTCCAGCCGGTGGATGACCCCCACATAGGCGTCGGGCCTGCCCCAGAGCTTCCGCAGGGCGGCGGGGACGCCGTCCTCGCTGGAAAGTCCGGCGGGGTTGTCCAGAACCACGAGGGCTGTATCTTCGTAGAGTATCACAGCCTGCCCTCGTCCACCAGCGCCTTGAGCTTGAGCACGCCCGCGATGGTCTTGCCGTCCTTGATCTCGCCGCTCATGACCATCTCGTAGGCTTTTGCCAGCGGGATGCGGTCGGGCGTCAGAAACTCGTCGTCGTCCAGATGCATCTGGGTGGTGTGCAGGCCGGTGGCCACCCACATATAGATGATCTCGGTGTCATAGCCCACCGTGGGGTAGAACTCGCCCAGCGGGGTGTAGTGGTCGGCGGTCAGGCCGCACTCTTCGCCCAGCTCCCGCTTGGCGGCTTCGAAGGGGTCTTCGCCCTTTTCCAGCTTGCCGGCGGGCAGCTCCCACAGCTCCTGCTGCATGGCGTAGCGGAACTGGCGCACCATGCAGAGGGTGCCGTCCTCAAAATACGGTACGATGCAGGCCCCGCCGTGGTGGTGGACCACCTCCCGGATAGAAGTCTCACCGTTTTCCAGCAGAGCCACGTCTTTGGTCAGCGTGACCACCCGGCCTTCAAAGAGAACTTCGCTCGAGAGCGTCTTTTCAAAATGTGCAGCATCCATCGTTTTGTGCCTGTCCTTCCCTGCGCTGTGCGGCGCATGATACTATAGATAAAGTTTACGGCAGAATCTGTACAAATGTCAATTATAAATTTAGAATTTTGTAAGAAAAAGCCTCATGGATACTGGATTTTGGAGCACAACACCGTCATGGATGCAGCAAAGAACACATCTGTAAAAAAGCGCTAAAAAATTTCTTGAATTTTTGTTGTGTTTTTACAGTCGGTTTGCGTTGCCTTTACCGGCGGAATTTGCTATTATATTAGATGAGCAATAGTGCCTTCATGGGGTTCTCCGGCCCCGGGCAGGGCTATTGCCCTCGATGAGCGTGTGCTTTTGTGGAGTTCTCCGGCTCCGGCGAAGTACGGCGCTTATCAGTTGAGCAATACGTTTTTTAAGGGAGTTCTCCGGCTCCGGTAAAAAGACGTTTGCCCCGCGCAGAAGGTACCAAATTCTGAATGGAGGAAGAAAAATGCCTAGAGCAAAGCAAACCATGGATGGCAATACCGCTGCCGCTCATGTAGCATATGCCTACACGGACGTGGCTGCCATCTACCCCATTACCCCCTCTTCTCCGATGGCTGACTCTGTGGACCAGTGGTCCGCTCAGGGCCAGAAGAACATCTTCGGCAACCAGGTCAAGGTCGTCGAGATGGAGTCTGAGGCAGGCGCTGCAGGCGCTGTGCACGGCTCTCTGGGTGCAGGTGCTGTTACCACCACCTTCACCGCTTCTCAGGGCCTGCTGCTGATGATCCCCAACATGTACAAGATCGCTGCTGAGCAGCTGCCCTGCGTGTTCGATGTTTCTGCACGTACCGTTGCTACCCAGTCCCTGAACATCTTCGGTGATCACAGCGACGTTATGGCATGCCGCCAGACCGGCTTCGCAATGCTGGTCGAGAGCAGCGTGCAGGAAGTCATGGACCTGTCCCCTGTTGCCCATCTGGCAGCGATCGAGGGCAAGGTTCCCTTCCTGAACTTCTTCGATGGCTTCCGTACTTCTCACGAGTACCAGAAGATCGAGAAGTGGGACTACGCCGACCTGAAGGAAATGTGCAACATGAAGGCTGTCGAGGAGTTCCGTGCAAAGGCTCTGAACCCCGAGCACCCCAAGATGCGCGGTTCCCACGAGAACGGCGACGTGTTCTTCCAGCATCGTGAGGCCTGCAACTCTGTCTACGACGCACTGCCCGCAGTCGTCGAGAAGTACATGGCCAAGATCAACGAGAAGCTGGGTACCAACTACGACCTGTTCAACTACTACGGCGCACCCGATGCCGATCGCGTCATGATCGCTATGGGCTCTGTCTGCGACGTTGCTGACGAGGTCATCGATTACCTGAACGCTAAGGGCGAGAAGGTCGGTATCGTCAAGGTCCGCCTGTACCGTCCCTGGGTGTCCTCCGCTCTGCTGAAGGTCCTGCCTGCTACCGCTAAGAAGGTCGCAGTTCTGGACCGCACCAAGGAGCCCGGCTCTCTGGGCGAGCCCCTGTACCTGGATGTCGCAGCTACCCTGCGTGAGGCTGGCAAGAATGATGTCATCCTGACCGGCGGCCGCTACGGTCTGGGCAGCAAGGACACTCCCCCGTCCTCCATCTTCGCTCTGTTCAAAGAGCTGGAGAAGGATGCTCCCAAGGAGCGCTTCACCCTCGGCATCACCGATGATGTCACCGGCCTGTCTCTGCCTGAGGTCAAGCCCGCTCCCATCACCGCAGCTGCTGGCACCAAGGAGTGCAAGTTCTGGGGTCTGGGCGGCGACGGCACCGTCGGCGCAAACAAGAACTCCGTCAAGATCATTGGCGACCATACCGACAAGTATGTTCAGGCATACTTCCAGTATGACTCCAAGAAGACCGGCGGCGTGACCATCAGCCACCTGCGTTTCGGCGACAAGCCCATCCGCAGCCCCTACTACATCAACCAGGCTGACTTCGTGGCCTGCCACAACCCTGCTTACATCCACATGGGCATGAAGATGGTTCAGGATGTCAAGCCCGGCGGCGTGTTCATGATCAACTGCCAGTGGTCCGATGAGGAGCTGGGCCAGCACCTGAACGCCGAGGCAAAGAAGTATATCGCTGACAACAACATCCAGCTGTATACCATCAATGCTATCGATAAGGCTATCGAGATCGGCATGGGCAAGCGCACCAACACCATCCTGCAGTCTGCATTCTTCAAGCTGGCTGACGTCATGCCTATCGATGACGCCATCAACTTCATGAAGCAGGCCGCTCAGAAGAGCTACGGCAAGAAGGGCCAGGACGTCGTTGAGATGAACTGGAAGGCCATTGACGCAGGCGTTGACGCTATCCACAAGGTAGACGTGCCCGCATCCTGGTCCAACCCCGAGGCTGATCCCGCACCCAAGGCTCTGGCTGGCCGTCCGGAACTGGTCAAGCAGATCCGTGACGTCATGGAGCCCATTGCCCGTATGGACGGCGACAGCCTGCCTGTTTCCTCCTTCGTGGCAAATGCAAACGGCGAGTGGGAGCAGGGCGCTTCTGCATACGAGAAGCGCGGCACCGCTGTCAACGTCCCCGAGTGGGATGCTGCAAAGTGCGTTGGCTGCAACCAGTGTGCATTCGTGTGCTCTCATGCAACCATCCGTCCCTTCCTGCTGACCGCTGACGAGCTGGCAGCTGCTCCTGCCCAGACCAAGAGCCGCGATAACAAGCTGACCCCCGAGTACAAGTTTGTTATGGCTGTTTCTCCGCTGGACTGCATGGGCTGCGGCGAGTGCGTCACCGTCTGCCCCACCAAGGCTATCACCATGGTTCCTCAGGACAGCCAGGCCGATCAGCAGGCAGTCTTTGACTACTGCGTGGCCAACATCTCCAAGAAGGCTACCAAGATGGCTGATGACACCGTTATGGGCTCTCAGTTCAACCAGCCCCTGCTGGAGTTCTCTGGCTCCTGCGCAGGCTGTGCCGAGACCTCTTACGCTCGCCTGATCACTCAGCTGTTCGGCGAGAAGATGTACATCTCCAACGCTACCGGCTGCTCCTCTATCTGGGGCGGCACCGCTTCCATCTCTCCGTACACCGTCAACAAGGACAGCGGCCATGGTCCTGCATGGTGCAACTCCCTGTTCGAGGATAACGCAGAGCATGGTCTGGGCCTGTACATCGGCCAGAAGACCGTCCGCGAGAACCTGATCAAGGAGATCGCAGAGGTTGCTGGTTCCGACAAGGCTTCTGCTGAGCTGAAGGCTGCTTACGAGCAGTTCATCGCAACCAAGAACAACACCAAGGCCAACGACGAGCCCGCAAAGGCCCTGATCGCTGAGCTGGAGAAGGCTGCTGCTGCCGGCTGCGAGAAGTCTGCAGAGATCCTGAAGAGCAAGCAGTACATCGCCAAGAAGTCCGTCTGGATCTTCGGCGGCGACGGCTGGGCATACGACATCGGCTTCGGTGGTCTGGATCACGTTCTGGCTTCCGGCGAGGACGTCAACGTAATGGTCTTCGATACTGAGATGTACTCCAACACCGGTGGACAGGCTTCCAAGGCCTCCAACATCGGCGAGGTCTGCCAGTTCGCTGCTGCAGGTAAGGAGATCAGCAAGAAGAGCCTGTCCGAGATCGCAATGACCTACGGTTACATCTATGTTGCTCAGATCGCTCTGGGCGCTAACATGAACCAGGCTGTCAAGGCTATTGCCGAGGCTGAGGCTTACCCCGGCCCCTCTCTGATCATCGGCTACGCTCCCTGCGAGCTGCACGGTGTCAAGGGCGGCATGACCAACTGCCAGAACGAGATGAAGAAGGCAGTCGAGGCTGGCTACTGGAACCTGTTCACCTTCAACCCCGCCAACAAGGCACAGGGCAAGAACCCCTTCACCCTGACCTCCAAGGCTGTGGACAACGAGAAGTATCAGGCTCTGCTGGCAAACGAGACCCGTTACAGCCGTCTGACCCGCGCCTTCCCCGAGCGTGCTAAGGAGCTGTTCGCTCGCAACCAGGAGGTTGCAAACGACCGCTACGAGCACCTGACCCGTCTGGTCGAGCTGTACAAGTAAGCTGTTTTTAAGCAGCGGCAGAGACACCAAATGAACCAGCGGCCCCTGCTCTTTCCCGTGTGAAGAGCGGCAGCCCCGCATCGGCGGTTACTGCGCAATGCAGCGGTGCGGAACTGTGGAATTTGCCTTTGCCGTGCACAGAACAGGCTGAACGTTTTGCCCTGTACCTGACAGAACGGTCGAAAAACCTGATTTCATTCCCCGCCTTTTGCGCAGGGGCTTGAGATACCAAAGCGCCCGCGAGGGCCCTTGAGAGCACACCCCGCGTGTGTCAGGAGCATAAGGTCTGCGTGCAGATACCTTGCTCCGCCTGCGGCATAAGACCTGCTTTGCAGGGATCTTGCCCCAGTGAAAAAACTGCATCAGTTTTTAGCGCCCCGTTCACCGCAAGGTGACCGGGGCGTATTTTTATGTGCGTCAACCAAAAAGCTTATCACAAAATCTTCCAGAATTTTCCGCTTCCTTTTTACAGTTTCTTCATAGCTTCTTAACGAAATGAATTGTGAAAGCTGTTATACTTTTGCCATGGGAAGCGGGGCCGCAACCACTTCCCAAGTAACATGATTCCTCCTCACACCAAGGCAATATCCAAGCAAAACACCCTTCTCTGTGTGCCGCAACACGGAGAAGGGTGTTTTGTTTCTGTACGACACCTTATAAAAATCTTTGCAAAACCTCGCTTTAGGGTTGACCCCATTTTTTTGTGGCGCTATAATAAAAAAGGATATAGCCAACGCAGCGCCCGGCGCGGGTGCTGCGGAATTTACGAAAACTGGGAGGTGAACGCAGGACAATGGACCCTGATCATAGTCGAAGTAGCTCCACCGATGCGGTAGATCGGACAACAAAAAGTACTGCGTTCGCCTTTTTGCATCCGGCGGCTTATTAAAAAGCCCTCGGAATAGGAAAGGCGCGGCTTTGCGTGCGCGGAAACGGCTGCATTTGCGGCATTCCGGCACCGGGCGGCGCGTTTTTTGTTTCCCGACCTGCTGCATCCTCCGGCGCGGAGAAAGCCCTCCGTGCCGTATAGTGCCCAGAGGAGGTAGCCCATGGAAATGGAAGAAAAGAAGCTGGAAACCAACACGGAACAGAACCTGCCGGTGCAGGAGCTGCCCGCCGATATCCCCGCCGAGGTGCGTCAGAAGCTGGCGGAGGATCTGAACGAGGAAGCCACCGAGGACCTGAAGCAGGATATGCGGGAGGCAGAGCGGGAGGAAGCCAATGACGAAGAGGTCAAGGCAAACCCCGAGATGCTGACCAAGAGCCGTCTGCTGAAGCTGCTGATCAAAAAGCAGTACGTCAAGCTGCGCGAGGTGACCGAGGAAGAGCAGCCCGCCGACCTTGCCGAGCTGCTGGAAGAGCTGGACGAGAACAACCGTCTGGTGGTGTTCCGTCTGCTGAAAAAGGAAGTTGCCACCGAAGCCTTTGCCTATATGTCCGACGAAGCCCGGGACGATCTGGTGAACGCATTCTCGGACGTGGAACTGGTGAGCGCCATCGAGGAAATGAGCCTTGACGATGCCGCCGACCTTTTGGAGGATATGCCCGCAGGTGTGGTCAAGCGGGTGCTGGAAAAATCCTCCCGGGAAACCCGCGAGAGCCTGAATAAGCTGCTGAATTACCCGGAAAGCTCTGCCGGCAGCCTGATGACTCCGGAATATGTGCGTCTGCGCATGGATATGACGGTGGAACAGGCTTTTGCTGCCATCCGCAAGCAGGGCGAGAATGCCGAGACCGTCTACACCTGCTATGTGGTGGAGAGCAACCGGCTGCAGGGCGTTGTCTCTGCCCGCAATCTGCTGTTGGCAGACCCCAAGACCCCCATCACGGAGATCATGGAGGACAATCTGGTCACCGTGAAGGTCACCGACGATCAGGAGTTCGTGGCCCGTGAGATGCAGCGCTATGACTTTACCGCCATGCCCGTTCTGGACAACGAGGGGATGTTCGTGGGTATCATCACTATCGACGATGCTATTGACGTTCTGACCGACGAGAGCACCGAGGATATGCAGAAGATGGCTGCCATTCTCCCGGATGACGACGCCACCACCTATTTTGGCACCAGCGTGTGGACCCACGCCAAGCAGCGCATCCCGTGGCTGCTGATCCTGATGCTGTCCGCTACCTTTACCGGCATGGTCACCACCCACTACGAGGAAGCCTTTGTCAGCCTGCCGCTGCTGGTGTCCTTCATGCCCATGCTGATGGATACCGCCGGTAACTGCGGCAACCAGATCAGCACCCTGATGGTGCGTGGTCTGGCACTGGGCGAGGTAGAGCCTGCCGACTTTATGCGGGTGCTGGGCAAGGAGCTGCGGGTGTCTGCCATCGTGGGCGCAGTGCTGGGCGTTGTGAACGGCCTGCGCATCTACCTGATGTACACCTTCCTCTTCCCCGGCCAGTACGCTAACGTGATGGGCTACGCCATCGTGGTCAGCGTGTCGCTGTTCTTCAGCGTCATTCTGGCAAAGCTGGTGGGCGGTATGCTGCCGCTTGCCGCCAAAAAGCTGGGTGCCGACCCCGCTATTATGGCTACCCCCTTCATCACCACCATCGTGGACGCCTGCAGCCTGATCCTCTATTTCCAGATCGCACAGCTGGTGTTCCGCAATATGATGTAAGCTGTCAGCTACTGCACCCCGGACAAGCAAACTCGCTTGTCCGGGGTGCTTTTTTAGCATCCTCGCCCTCTCCGTCTGCTCACTGCGTTCGCATCCACCTCTCCCAAAGGGAGAGGCCTTGGCAAAGAGATGAAGTTTGCGTGGACTGCCAAAGGCTCTCCCTTTGGGAGAGCTGGCACCGAAGGTGACTGAGAGGGCGAGGATGCTACCCTTGTGCAGCAGCTTTTTCCAGTGTGGAAAACCACAGTTTGTGTCCGTTTTCCACACCGGGTTTTTCTCCCCGGCGGTTTGTGGAAAACTGCCCGGGGCAAAATTCCAGATTGGAGAAAAGCAAACCCGTAAGCCGGAGTAAACTGTAAAAACAAAAGAAAAACCTTCGACTTTCTTTTTTATAAAAGGCAGAATGCCCACATTTTAGCCCAGAAACTTCCAGAATGCGGCGGCATCCATTACGGCTTGTATAGGACTTTCCTCCACTGGATGTGGAAAACTATGTGGAAAAGGTGGAAAACATCGTTGGAAACTGCGCTTCTTTTTCACAAAAACGGTGGAAAACCCGGTGGAAAAAGTGAAAAGTTCATTCCAGAACGGATAGTCCATACAATTTCCGGTTGTCGTTTTGGGACTTAAAACCCGCATGAATGCTGTGCTTTTTCCGCCTTTTCCACACCCCGGCGGCTTCGGGGTGTAAAAATCGGTTTTCCGCTGAAGGCTTCCCCCGGACGGGGGAAGCTGTCACCGCAGGTGACTGATGAGGGCGTTGTTGCCGTAGTTACCCCTCATCCGGCGCTACGCGCCACCTTCCCCCCAAGGGGTGAAGGCTTTTGCTCTGGGGCAAGCTGCGAAAGTTGATTTCAACGCCTTCCGCGTGGATTTTCTTGAATGCGGGGGCCTGTCATGGTAAAATAGGGGTAACATGAAACTGGCGGGGCATCCCGCAACGGAGGCGAAACACATGAACAACTGGCTGAACAGGCTGGAGCGCAAGTATGGCCGCTATGGCATCCCGAATCTGACCAATATTCTGGTGGCGGGGCAGATTTTGGTATTGGCCATCGAGCTGTTTGTTGACCGCACCATCACGGGCTGGCTGGGGCTGAACCGGTTCCTGCTGCTGCAAGGGCAGGTCTGGCGGGTGATCAGCTTTATATTCATCCCCTTTTCCGGCGGCAGCATCCTCAGCGTGGTGCTGGGCATCTACTTCACATGGTTCGTTGGCACGGCGCTGGAACGGGAGTGGGGCGATTTCCGCTACACGGTGTATCTGCTGTCCGGCGTGCTGGGCACGGTGCTGGGCTGTCTGCTCACCGGTGTGACCGCAAGCACCTACTGCCTGTCCCTCTCACTGCTGCTGGCCTTTGCCATGCTGTACCCGGAGGTGCAGTTGCTGCTCTTCTTTGTCATCCCCATCCGGGTGAAGTACTTCGGCATTTTTGCGGCTGTGCTGTGGGTGTTCAGCTTTCTGGGCGCTTCCCTGCCCGGCAAGCTGGACTATCTGTTGTCCATGCTCAACGTATGGCTCTTCTTTGCCCCCATGGCCTACCGCTCCCTCCGCGCATGGGTGCGCCGGGAGCAGTGGAAGCGGAAGAACAGGAGATAAATCCTCCCGTGAAGCGTCCTCGCCCTCTCAGTCAAGCCCTGTCGGGCTTGCCAGCTCTCCCAAAGGGAGAGCCCTTGGCATAGCGGCAAAGTTTCCGGTTTCGCCAGAGCCTCTCCCTTTGAGGAAAGACTTCCCCCGCTCCGGGGGAAGATGTCGCGCAGCGACAAAAGGGGGAGTGTGGCACGGCGTAAGCCGTGACGGAGAGGGCGAGGATGCTAACTGCAGCGCCGCGCTTTCGTAGAAAGCGGCGCTGCAATGCCGTTTTCCTCTACGACCCCTCCCGTGAAAATGGAATACCGGAGCGTCCGCAGACGCTCCGGTATTCCGAAATTATAAATATTTTTTCCTTGAATTATGCCCAGAGCAACGCGGAGGGCATTTTAAATCGTCTTACGTCTCACAAAAGGAGTACCCCCATCATGATGCTGGACCGCATGGAAGGCAACGCAGAACTGAAAACCAGCGTGCAGCAGATGCTGGCCACCCGTCGGCTGACCCATAGCGTGTTGCTGGTGGGCGAAGCCGGTCTTGGCACCGGCTTTGCCGCCCGCTGCATCGCCGCCGACTACCTCTACCCGGCAGGCGGTGCCGCCGCCGAAGCCCTTTTGCGGGGCGAGTGCTGCCGCGCCGTGGCAAAAGCCGGTAAGCGCGACAGCGGCACGGTGGAGACCGGCATCGTGCGCGAAGCCATCTCGGTGTCCGGCATGGGCAGCGGCGGGAAGTATCTGGTGGGTCAGGTCACCGCCATGCGCAGCGAAATTTTCAACACCAGCCTTTCCGCCGAGGGGCGCGCGGTGCTTTTGTACCATGTGGAGCGGATGAACGAGGAATCCGCCAACGCCCTGCTCAAGGTCATGGAAGAGCCGCCGGAGGGGGTGCTGTTCCTGCTCACGGCGGATTCGCTGGCCAGCGTGCTGCCCACCATCCGCAGCCGCTGCGTCAGCTTTGCGGTGGCACCGGTGTCCCCCGCCGACTGCACCCGCTACTGCGCGGCGCAGGGGGTGGATAAAAAAACAGCCGCACTGTACAGTGAGCTGTTCGATGGTCATATCGGCACGGTGCTGGCGGTCGCCCGGGACGAAGCCCGCGCCGCACAGGTGGAAAAGGCGCTGGAACTTGCCCGCGCTGCCGCCGCCCGGGACAGCTACACCGCCGCCGTGCTGCTTGCCGCCTACGAAAAGGATAAAGCTGCCGCTTCCGCTCTGCTGACCGATTTCCGCGCTGTGGCAGCGGCAGGGCTGCGCAGCAGTCCCCGCGCTCCGGTGCAGGGCACACAGGCGCGGCAGGCGGTGCGTCTGGCAGATGCCGCCTTGCAGCGGCTGGGCGCACAGGTGAACCCCAAAGTGGTGCTCTCGGTGTTTGCAGCAAAGCTGCGTACCCTTTGAAAAAATAACGAAACAACAAGAACCCCCTCCGGCGCTTGCGGTACACCGGAGGGGGTTCTTGTTTGGGGTATTGCTTTGGTGTGAGGAGGAATCATGTGCGGGGAAGTGGTTGCGGCCCCACTGTCCCTGCAAGATACAGTATACCCGATTTTACGAAAAAAGTCATTACATTTTTGTGAAAAATCAAAAAAGTTCCTGAAACTTTGTACCGCACTGCGAAAAAAATACAAAATGAAACGTTTGAGAAGAAAAACTTAACTCCCTCAGTCAAAACCTGACGGTTTTGCCAGCTCCCTCGGGGAGGGAGCCTTTGGCGCGCCCGGAAGCTTTGCGCTTTAGTAGGAAAGCTTTTGCTTGCCATCAGCGTGCAGGGACGCTCCGCTGGGCCAGAGGCAGGGAGGGGTGTTCCGACTCCCCCCTCCCTACCTCTGGACTCCACCCACCCCGCAACGGGTCAAGGGCTGCACGCCCTTGACAAACCTTAAGAAGAAGTCGAAGCACAAAAAAGCTAGCGCTGCGCCAGTCGGCGCTATCGCTTTAACGCTTTTTTCGCTTCTCCATCTATAACCCCTCAGTCGCTGCGCGACAGCTCCCCCAAGGGGGAGCGGGCACGCCCGGAAGCTTTACGG